>Ga0194118_10004992_pt1 | contig 14109 bp, 11 predicted proteins | sample TA2MahsurfametaG_2_FD_148662 | JGI IMG/M metagenome (GOLD analysis project Ga0194118, IMG submission 148662) | Freshwater microbial communities from Lake Tanganyika, Tanzania - TA2015013 Mahale N5 surface | ecosystem: Environmental > Aquatic > Freshwater > Lake | place: Tanzania: Lake...
ACCTGCTCCTTTCTCATTGAAGGCCCTAACGATCGCGACAACTAAATCACCAAGATCCAAACCGTACTACTCAATCAATGTAGACATTTTAATTTGGCACATTTGGTTGGTCACTATCTGAGGCAGTGAGCCGTTACACTCATCACTCGCTTAAAACTGACCATTTTTAGTCTTGATCAATACTTCGTAAGCAGTCACTGAGACACCAGCTCCACCAGAGTAGGGCTAAACCCATTTCACGGACACCTATTTGCCATTTACGAAGGTCAATGGTACTCCCAGAGAGTGCGGCTCTGTCAGAGTCTTCACAGCGATAGATTTAGAGTATTAAGGCGACCATCCATGAATATTTTAGGCGCGATACTTGAATTAATATGTCAAACCTGAAGTCAGTCCGTAGATTGTTAGAAGTATGTGGTTTTGACCAGCACTTTCCTTTAGTAAATCAAACGTTTCGTACTAAGCTCCATTACTACCCTTATCCCAGACAAGATCATAGTTTATGATTGGAGAACCTCCTGTCTAGTCTAGAGTTAGTATTTCAAAGGTGAGCTTGACGGTGTACTCAGTGTATTCGACGATGTTAGGTGCGTTGGGAGGAGTGACTGGCTCAGTCTGAATTAAGATGCCCTCAGTGTTAAAGTCACTGAATGCACCGCTGCCAATTTTATTGGTAGCAAGCACTCTGACGACGACTAAATTATTCTAGAGCAGGTTTAAAGGATTTCCTCTCAACACTTGGAATGAGACGTCGCAGTAGCGAAGAAGTACAACTGCTTGATCAGAACCGTCACAGCTAGAGCCAATACTGACAAACTTGCCTTGGTTATTTTTGAATTCAACTGTGTAGCTGATCACGGGACTACCACCATTGTAGGGTTGATTCCATCCAATCCGCACCTTAAGCTGATCAATTATTGCGAAACTTAGTTATGGCACTATTGAGGGATAGGTCGCTGTTCTCGCACTTAGAATCGGTGAGAAATCTTCTGACCAGCCGTATTTGTTCTTTATTCTGTATCTAAACAGGTAAACAGCATCAGTTTAAAGACCAGTTTTAGAAACAACCAGCATGAGACTAAATGGATTCTCTCCAATTATTGTCTAGAAATCATCATTTATGCCGATGAGCTTGTACTACAAGTTGTAAGTCAGAATTTCTGAGCCGCCCGTTTCAGTTCCAGTTATCTCAGCCATTTAAACAGTAAGTGACGTTTCTGTCTGTGAAATAAGCTCTGGTGCGTGCTGAGGAGAGTCAGGTTTTTGTTTTGTGGTTTGACCCTAATTGTTAACAGGGGAGAATTCACCCCATCCGAGCGAATTCCTAGCCCTTACCTTAACAACTATGAGATTGCCTTACACTAGAAGTAAAGGACTGGTCGTAACTTCAAGCATGTCAAAATTGCAACTTGTCTCCAAGATCAAGTTAGCATCGGTTCCGTTGCAGACCTAAGGCAGAGTGTAGAAACCTCCGTCAGAGGATAGGAACTGAACCTCGTACTCGATTATCGTTGAGCCACGTGCATTTGGCGGACTCCAATCTATCCTGACAAGAGTACTTAAAGCGGAAACTTGTTCGACTGTAGGTGTAGAAGTCTGGGCTGGTATAAACGCGGCAAGAACAGATGTTACAGGGGAGTAGTCTGACCATCCTTGTGCATTTTATACTTGCATCCTGAACCTGTAGGTATTACCGGGCACTGTAACACTCTGAGTCCACGTAAGTCCCAAAAATGGAGTGCTGTAGCCGACAATTGTTTACCAGTCTTAGTTCGTAGAATTGTCCCACTCAAGTCGGTAACTTATGATTTAAGAGCCACCCGTTTGTGTCTAGGTTGTAATTGCGTCCCAAAAAACATGTATTTGCTGCTCTGTCGTTTGATTGCCCTTGCGGACAGACTGAGGTGCAATAGGTACAGTTTCGATGAGAACGCCCTGAGTATGGATAAAGGGACTCGTGCCAATGGAGTTTGTTGAAGCAACTCTGACATTGACTGGATCTCCTTGTCGCAGATTGTACTTTAGGAGCAGCGTAGAAAGAGGCACTTGGCACATTTTTGTTGACTTTATCAGTCCATCAGCTCCATCACAAGTTTGAGTCTCCTAGATCCAGAGGCCCTCTGCGGATTAGAACTCAACTTCGAAGCGCACCACTTGGTCAAAGTTATCCGAGGAGGGTGTCCACTATATGAGCACATTACGTCCGGAAATACTTGTTCTTAGATCAGTAGGTGCTTCAGGAGCAATCGCAGACTTAAGCTCCACAACTGGCGAGTAGCCAACTGAGAAGCCGAAAATGTTTTTTACTCTGTATCTGAACAAGTAAATCTTGCCTGGCGTGGTTTATACGGAGAGCTAGGTCTCAAGTTGCTCACTCGTTTCCCCCGCCACCTCGTAGAAAATTGAGCCTACACCCTTGTTGTATTCGAGGTTGTAAGAAGTTATGTTTGTGTTTCCAGACCACAAACTCATATCAAGGATTCTTGGCATTACAACCTGGATTTAGGATATTGTGCTCCCTGCCCCATTTCTTGACACAGGAAGCAAAGGACTTTACGGTCTCAGCTACACAGAAACACCATCGGAGTTAGTGATGCTGAATTCACCGGAGCCCTACAGATTGTTGGCACTGATTTTAACTTTAATGGGACTGCCAAGCTATAGGTTAAACGGTTAATCTGACAGCTATAGCATCGGAATCTCGCAGAACAGCTAGGTGACATCTCTGCAGTAGCTTAAGTCTTGGATCATCTCACCTGTGGCAGTTTATATCAGGACCGTGTAGGATAATATTGGACTGCCTCTAGAGTCAGGTGCTGACCAGGAGAAATGAATATTAGTTCCTATCAGTTCTGAGTTAGGCTCTGAAACCCTCGAAGGCACCATGATTGTCTCAATTATCGAGACTTGGGAGTAGTTGCCCCATCCATGGATGTTTTTGGCTCGGTATCTTAGTTTGTAGGGAGTGCTGACTGTGAGTCCTGTCTCAATATGCTCAAGTGAGACGTCGTTGGTTGTGTAGCCTTTTAGCTCAATCCAAGTCTCACCGTCAATACTCATGTCGACTTGGTAGCTATAAATAGTTGTGCCACCAGTACTCAGTCCAGTTAGAGCCTCTATGACCACATGGATTTGACTCGTTGTTGTCAAGTTGCCACGAGCAGCCACAGTGCTGGGTGCAAATGGCTCGCTTTATATGAAGGCAAAGTACTCACTGCTTGGCGAGTAATTAGAGAAACCAATCAAATTGGATGCGGAAATCCTCGTAACGACCTTGTCAGTGTACTTAAGATCAAATGGAGCAGCTTTTAGAAGAGACATGGGCACAGCACAAAGTCTATTATCAATGACTGTTTGATCGAACTCCGCATTGCAATAGGTGTTTTCTTCCAGCCATTCATTGCTCTTTGATAGTATTTACACTTTGTACGCTGTTACAAATGCGCCGCTATTGTAAGGAAGCTACCACTAAATGGTGATTGTCGTCTAGGTATTACTAGTCAGAGGAGCAGCAGGTACATGTGGAGCACCAGCAGAGACCTGAGTTATGTAGGCAGAGTAGGGGGACCAGCCAAATATATTTCTAACTCTATGTCTGAACTGGTAGGACTGACCCTTGCTTAACCCAGTAAAGTTGTACGCTAATTTGAGACAATCCGAGTCGTAGCCGGTGACTGCCTCATACTCAGAACCAATTAGGCCATTATTCCATTCCAAGCTGTAGCTCAATATTTTGCTGCCCCCGACGGACTCGATGTCAGTAATTTCGGGAATAATCACTGATATCATGCTCTCGCTCAGCAAAGAAGTGTCAACAATAAGTTCTTCTGGGGCGGATTATGGTTTCAACTGCATGAGGACTCCCTCGATGTTTGGAGCACTATAACTTGACCAGCCTACCTGATTTTTGGCAGAAACGATAGCAACTATCAAGTCACCCTGTCTAAGCAAATACGGCTCCTAAGTAAATTCAGTCATGGCCAGGATGCAATTCTTTTAGTTAAGGACTTCGAGGCTTGCCCCGTCGCACAATTCATTTTCGAAGAAGTTGTTCTGCGCATCCTTAATTTTTATGCTGTACTCAGTGATTGCACTTCCATTGTCAATCGTGTTTGCAGACCATGACAATCGTACGTTAGTGTTTTCAAGAGTGCTTATGATCGGCATGCTAGTTTCAGGTAACGACGCAGCTAACACGTATCCTGGGTCGGACCATTCGCCCCAACCTAGCAAGTTCCTAGCTCTATACCTAAACTGGTATGTTTGACCTGTTTGCACCAGACCGCTGATTGTGTACACTTGATTCAAAGCGTTGGGGTACTCTCCGATGAGGGTCTGCCAGCTTCTTCCGACCGTACCCTCATCCCACTGCAAATGTAAAGAGGTCACTTGACTGCCACCATTGAGCTTTCCATCCAAGTTGGCATAGGTTACCACTAATTGGGAGGTGCTGGTGCTAACCTCACGCAAAGGTGCAAGTGGAGGCTTATGGGGCCTGTTGAATGCCTTCGCACCTTGAGTGTTTATAAGTGAGGGCACACCTAAGCCAAGGCTATTTATAGCTGTGACTCTTACTCTGATTAAATCGTCTTGAGCGATCTGGTAAGGCTGCTCGATCAAGATTGACATCGGAATCTAGCAAAAGAGATTGCTCACAATCTTGTCAGCGCCACCATCACAATAGTCTGTCTCACTAATGAAAGAACCATAGTGGCTCTCTATCTCAACCAGGTATGATTCAATTGGTAGAGAGCCGCTGTCCGGTCTACCCCAAGCGATCTCAAGATCGTCGCCCACCAATCGAGTAACGACTGCGTTAACTTGGGCAGGCACATTGGCAGCTTTGAACTAGGCAGTCTGACTGTAGGGGCCTGGTCCTTGTCTATTGACTGCTCTGTATCTAAATTGGTAGATTTGGCCAGCTAGCACATCAGATTTCGTCACTTGGGATAGCAGGTTCTCAGCTAGATCAACAAATTGGCCGAGGCCCTGATCCCACTAAATCTGGTAGCTAGTAATAGGAGAACCACCATCCTCCTCTCCTCCTACCAAGTGCTAGTAGTCAGTCACAAGAGTGGTCTGTGTGGTCGATGGATTTCTTGATGGAGGATTGCTTGGCTGTAGGGGCACTGTCTCCACCAGCACACTCACGCTATTGTATAGTGATGGCTCCGATTGTCCAATCACGTTGATTGCGCTGACACGAGCATACACCAAACTTGCTTGCTTAAGTCTGAAAGGCATCTCCAGTAATGAAATCATCGGTACAGAGCATCTCAAACTTTGCACCCCAGCACACTGATCTGGCTCGTAGGGTTATCCGTCTGCACCTTGCAATTCTAGTTTGTACTCTAAGACTGGACTGCCACCATTCTGCGACTCATCAAGCGGATTCCACTAGATGAGCACATACCTAGGGTCAGCGTCGAATTCAACTTGAGGGGCAACCATTTACTCTGGCTCAGTTCCCACAGTCATCAGCACTGGTTCTGAGGGCAACGACCACCCAGCAGCGTTTCTCGCCAAATACCTGTACAAGTACTGCTCGCCTGCACTCAAGTTCCCCCACCCATCACTAAACACAGTGAGAGTGTAGGGTGCATCCACACCACAAAGAGTGCTCCATGCAAATTGGTTCAAACCACTTCTCTACACTTGGTAGGAAGTAATCGCAGACCCGCCATCATCTTCAATTTGGGGCAGTCGCATCTGGACACTGGTTAATGTTGAGCCACTTTGCACCCTGATTGGGCCCTGGTTCGGCTTTTGTGGCACTGAAATCACACGCGTGTCGCCTCTTGTCTCCTCTGAATACACACTCCAACCAATCTCATTAAGAGCTCTTGCCCTAGCGATTATGGGATCTTTGCTCTCTAATCCAAACTCATCATAGAGATCAATAAGAGGCACATCACAGCCCAGAGCTGTAAGAATTTAAACTTTGTCATCGCAGCTTGTTGGCACTTTAAAATCTCCCTATTGCTGCAGAATCTATATCTCGTATTCTTAGATAGTCACAGCTTGACCTCCGCTTCCTGGGGCTTGCAGCTGAATCCTGTAGCTAGCATCTTGTTAGATTGAGATGGAGGGACGACCCATTTGGCTTGGTTCAGTTGCAGCTAACAAAATGATCGTCTCAGACTCTTCTGAGTCACCATGAATGTTTCTGGCTCTATACCTAAACTTGTAGTAGACGCCTGAGTCAACACCGTCCACATAGATCATTGACAGTTCGAGCGATTTTTCTTAGTGGCCTGACAGCTCGGTGAAGCCAGCACCTAAACCTTAATCCCAGCTAACAATATAACTCAAAATTTAGCTTCCACCAGTCTACTCAACCTAGTCAAACACCACATGCAGTTAGCGCTGAGTAGTCAAGTAACCTCTTCTTGGAGCATTTAGTGGCTTGTGAGGCACTGTTTAAACTTTTTTGACTAAAGAATTTACAATTATGCTGGGAGTACTTTGACCAAACGCGTTTGTGGCTGTTACGGTTACCACTATTGTATCAGCCTCACGAAGCTAGTAAGATTCAAGCAAGTCCCTTAATGCGATAGAGCACATCGTCTCACTAGTATTACTGCAGGCATAGTACTCAATTGGCACACCGTTGCTGTTCTGAACAAAGACTTAGTAGCCTATGATCGGACTGCCTCTGTCATTAGGTGCAGTCCAGGAACAACGCAAATCAGTGTTGATGATCAACTACTATGGCGTTTAAATCTAGTCAGGTCTCATGGCTGCCTTAATAGTGCTTTCACCTGAAAAGGCTCCCTCGCCGAAGATATTAACGGCGCGATACTTGAACTTGTAGTCTTGCCCAGCTATAAGATTATGGACGATAAAATAATCTTGCAGAGTTTGACCTGCGAGCGTCCAATTGTTTGCACCCTGGTCAAACCAAACCTGGTAGGTTAAAATTGGCGATCCACCTGTAGAAACCAAGTGGGACAACGCAACCTTAATCTATGAGTCAGTTGTATTCTCTTGTTGCCTTGTGACTAGCTGCAACGGAGCAAGGGGCTCGGTTCTAATCTTAGCAAACCCAGTGCTGGGTTCAGAAGCAAGGCTAAAGCCGATAGCATTTACCGCCTCAATCTAGACGACAACTAATTGCTCAATCTCCAGTGAGTAAGGTGCAGCTCTCAGCACCTCCATAGGAATATCACATAAGCGGTTAGCTTTAACCTAGACGCTCGTTCCGTTGCAGTGATCAGTTTCTTCTACAAAGTCGCCACTAGCTGTGAGGATCTTTACTCGATAAGCTGTCAAGTGTGATCCTCCGTCATATTGAGGCTCACTCCAGACGATGCGAACCAGGGTCTCCTCGTTTTAGGTCACTGCAGCTGAAACTTGGTCAGTTCTCCTTGCAGCGATAAGCTTCAATTCATCAGAGAACTCACCCCAGCCTTGTCCATTGCGAGCCCGATAGCGGAAGCTGTACGTCTCTCCCTTCTTGATTTCTTACGTTACACCAAATGAGGTGACTAAAGACTCAGTAAGATCAGTCCATATGCCCTGAGCGCCATCATACTACAGATTGTACGCGAGCACACTATCTCCTCCATTTTGAGGTGTTTCTAACTGCTACCAATAAACTTGCATAAGTAGATCGCTTGTAAGCAAATCATCACGCATAGGCGCAAGTAGAGGTTTATGAGGCACGTCGACAAATAAAGCATTAAGCGTCGATTGGGCACTCCAGAGTCCCCAGCCAACCTCATTTCTAGCTCTGACGGCAATTACTATCTTGTCACCTTGAGAGAGGTGGAACGGACTCTGTTTTAGTAGCTGCATCTCAACACTGCACATAGTGTCGGCGAAACCTCCCGATTCACTGCATTTGAGAACAGTCATATCAGAGCTGTCGCTGTGCTTGATTCTTACCTCATACTCCTAAATCAATACTAGAAGGCCGCCTGAATTCAAAGGCGCCTACCATTAAAGCTGTATTTGGGATTGTCCCGAAACGAATAATGATTGAGGATTGAGAGCCTGGGAGGGTAGGGTAGCCGTGAGGATAGTGCTAATTTGTGAGTAGGCAGACCAGCCATGCACATTAAATGCCCGGTATCTAAACTCCAAGTACTTACCGCTAGTGATCTAGGTGTCACTCAGCAAAACAGGCGAAGTAAGACTGGTTCCAATTTCTCGGAATCCTCCCGACTCATCATTCTTGATCTCGAACGAGTAGTACTCGATAGCAGCGCTGCTGTAGACCGACTAAAAGAAGAGTTCAACTTGTGTCTCTGAGGTCTCAGCACCCCGTACTAGTTTGCTAAGCGGTGCATGTGGCTTTGATTGCACGAGAGCTTGGCCTGCCGGTTCACTTGGCAATGAAAAACCGATCTCATTCGATGCCTAGACTGATGCTTTGATTGGATCACCCTCGCTAAGGTAAAAGTCAGCCTCTTACAAGCTTGTCATTGTGATGGAGCACTTGAGCTCCTAGAAAATCTAAGGAGTCATTTTGCACTGTGGATGCTCAATCATCGCTCCGTCCGCTCGCTACACTGTTACGCGATACTCGGAGACTAGGGAGTTACGGTCGTTTGGAGTCGCTGACCATTTAATATCCACCATGGCACCATTGTTGATTGTTTACACAGGCAGTAGTCGGTCGGGTTTATTTGCGAGAAGTACGAATGAAATGGGAGAAAAGTCGCCCCATCCATGAGCGTTGCGTGCACGATACCTGAAGAAGTAGTAGTGACCTGCGATCAGCGGTGACAGCTCTGCGGTCAAATCCAAACTATCCCTCGCATCAAGCCAAGGTCCTGAGCCACCACCCGTCAAATCGATCTGCAGGTTGTACGAGACTATTTGAGCACCGCCAGTCATTTCTGACTCTAAAGCTGCGTAGCTGACTGCAATTTAGGTTCCTTGCGTCAGTTCATCGATCCTTGCAACGGCTTAAGTGGGGGCATGCGGTCTCGTCTGCATTGCTGTTGCGGCGAGACCTAAGTCAGACCACTAACTCCATCCGATTTCATTTCTGAATCTGATCACAGGTTAGATAAGGTCACCCTAAACAAATGAGAAAGGTGCCAATCTCAACACAGAACTCGGAATAGAGCATTAACGAGCATCGAATATCTCTTTCAAGCTTCCATCACAATTCGCCAGTTCATGGTGTAGCTGCATATCTTTTCCGAGTAACTTAATCTCTGCGATTGTGATTAGACTGGCTCTATTATATGGCATCTGCCATTTCAACATCAAAAAGTCAAGGACAGGCTCTATTTTGAAGACCAGAGGCTTGTCTGGGACACTAGCCGTCAAAATATAGCCAAAATCAGAGTAGGGTCCGAAGCCAACCTCATTTAGAGCTCTGTATCTAAATCGGTAGTAGACGCCGCTTATCACCTCAGTTGAAATTGCAGTTGACAGCTCCATAGAAGCGCTAATAACCTTGAAGTCACCGCCCTAGCCATCATCACTTTCGATGCTGTATTGTTGAATAGGGGAGCCGTGGTCACCCGGCACACCAACTATATTCACTGCGACAACAAACTCAGAAGTCATAATGTTCCGGCTAGGAGCAGCTGAGGGCTTATCTGGAATATCAGCGAGTACCATCGACTCTGAAATAGTGGACTCAGAATAACCGTACTCGGTAATCGCCCTGATGATGAATTTGAATCTCTTGCCTATAGATTGGTCTGTAAACTACGAAACTTTTATGCCGCGCATATAACGTAGCCCTGACATTTCTTGCGTCATCGTGGGCACATCTGGCTTATTAAAAGAGTTACCTTCGTCGCGGAATAGCTGATATTCGAAGATGGGACAACCGCCATCGTCCTCAGGTTCTAGCCACGTAATTTAAATCCAATTATCAGTCGAAGTCACCCAAGCAGGAGTTGTGGGCGCTGACGGAAGTTCACATGCCCAAACCTCTAAGAGGTCAGAGTAGGGAGACTCGCCATTTTTATTGGTGACTTTGTACCTAAAGTTGTAGCTTCTGCCTGTCTTAACTGGCTATAAGAGGAACTCGTTGTATTCAGGTTTATCCCTACCATCCCAAACAGTTTCAAAGCCCCCAAACCCGTCAAAGTCCACCTCAAGCACGTATCCGGTCACGGGTATATCCTCGTCAAGATGCACTGGCCACTTAAGCTAAATTTGGCTACGGTTGGATAGAGATCCTTTTAGTAGAGGGGAGGGTATTGATGGAAGAGCAGCCGCATAGAATATTGTCTACGAGCTCATCTCAGACTCTCCAATCTCATTAGTGGCTGTCACAGTAAAATGATAAAGTTAGCCGGTGACCAGGTTATTAAGAGTGACAATTTCTTGGTGTTCTCCTCTGTAAACATTCTTATACTCAAAGTTTTCCTCACTGTAGATAGTGTAGTACAAAAGAGCGGCACCCTATGTGTTCAAACATGCTCCCATCTGCAAGCTAACGTTGGCTGATGCTGTCTACAAAATCTATAGCTATGTGGGTGGGTCTGGCACCTTGGCAGCGAGTACAGTTTCAATTGGTGAGTAGCCAGACCAACCAATAGAGTTGCGAGCACGGTAACGGAATTTGTAGCTGCGACCCCTTTCAATTTCATTTTTCACTACAACCTAAGTCGATAAATGGTCAGCTATCGTCAAGAATCCTTTTCCTTTGCCGTTATCCATTTAAACTTGTAAACTTGTCAGGATATCTCCGCCTGCAAATGGCTCTTCGTAGGCGACCGCAACTTGAGTCGTGTCCGTCTGAGCAAAAATACGCTTGGGACCTCGTAAAGGAGTTGAGGGAACGTCAGCTATTAAGACACTCAAAGACTCATAAGATTCGTTAAAGTAGCCACCGACATTTGTGACTTTGATCTTGAAGTACTAGAGCGAGCCCAAGCTTACTGAAAGTTAAGTGACATCAAATCTGCGGAGACTTGGTCTTTGGTTGACTTCTGTCGCATGAATCTCTGTGTATGGGCCCGTGCTAGACTCAGCTCGGAGAATTGAATAGCTGGTAATTCTACAACCTCCAGAGTGCTCGGGTGCAGTCCACTCCAGCGGCACCTTTGCTGATGACTGTTGAGCTGCAAGTAGAGGCGCCTTAATATTGGAAGGTTCACTGCAAGCGTAGAATGAAGCCACGTCTGATGATTCAGAGACACCCGCTCTGTTAAATGCCTGCAGATAGAAACGGTATGATTTTCCACTGATGAGGTTTAATGCTTTGTAGGAAAGTACTTCCGGTGACTATTCTCCGTCAAAAACCATTTTGAAATCCTCATGGGCACCATTGTCCATGAACAGTCGGTAGCCTGAAATCTTGCCTACGACGCCTGGTCCATCTGCAACTCGCTCCCACTTCACAGTAAGCGAGGTCATTGAGTGCTCAAATAGTTTAACAGGTAGAGGCCTGGGTGGCACATCAGCAATCGGCACTTGCAAATTTGTTGAGAGTTCAGAATCTCCATTAACATTAGTGGACAAGTACGCAAATTGGTAGAAGTTTCCAGGGGTTATACCTTCATTTGCTGTTACTATACGAGCGATGTAGCCACTTGATTTAAAAGAATATGAGTTTATCATATGCCAGTCATCATCGTGGGCTCCCTGATTTCTGTATAAGACGTAGTTTGTAATTTGTGAACCTCTGTTATCATCTGATGGACTCAGCTGTAAAGTGACTTGGCTGCTGTTCGAACTGACTAACTTTGCTGTAGGAGGTCTGGTGGGAACTTAGGATGTTAGCACGAGTAATGCCGGGGAAAATTATGACCAGCCTTGACAGTTCTTAGCTCTATATCTGAATCTGTAGTTGCGTCCTTTGTGTAGACCTGTGGCCGTGTATTGAAGTGCCATAAATGGCGATGCTTCGCCCACAAGTGATACAAAGTTTCCACCTATTCCGTCATCCATCTAAAGGTTGTAGGAAGTTATTGCACAGCCACCATTCTAGGCTTCTTTAAAGTCACTCATATCGACTGCGATTTGGGTCGAATTTGAGAGTTGAGCTACTTTTACGGGGATTGGAGGCTACTCGGGCACTGTTGCAAATATGACTGCGAGTATTGGCGACTCAGAATAGCCGGCGATATTGTAAGCTCGTACTTTGATTCGGTATGTTTTGCCGATGTTGTAGACGATGCGTTTAATCTGCATGGTTCTCAGACTTGGCTGGAGTCTGACCTAAATGTCCTGCTGGACATTAACTTCTTTGAATTCTCCAGCCTCACCATCGTCAATATGCACAGAGTAACCATGCACGGAGCACCCGCCATCATCCTCGGGCTGATTCCAGTCAATTGTGATGGTTTTGTCTGAGGTGCCAATCTGATTTGGTTTCATTGGTTTTGTGGGCAGGCCACAAGCGTAGATGTATGCAATCTCTGAAGCAGGTCCAGGGGCGAGCTGATTAAAGTTGAAAGCCTGCAGGTAGAATCTATACTAAAGAGCCGTTTTGAGCTGAGTCGCCCTGAACGAGTTGATTTGAGCATTTGAACCAACAGAGTCAAACACAACTGCGAAGTCACCTCCTTTGCCGTCATCCATGTACAGCTTGTATCCACTTATCCTGCCACCCTCTCTGAGGCCATCCTTGTTCAGTTCCCATAATACATAGATGCTTGTCTCTGATGAGAAAGAGTAATCGACTTGTGGAGTTTGAGCTTTAGCAGGCACAGAAGTGGCAGCAACACTAAGAATCTCGCTGTAATCAGAGAATCCTTTACTGTTAAAAGCTTTGAAGCGGAAGCTGTACACTTTTCCACTAATAATATTGTCGCTGGCATAGGTCAGAGTATGCGCCATCGATAAGCTTTCCTTCTCGTACGAAGCAACAGAAATAAATTCAGAATTTAGCTCTCCTTTGTCCATCTCAAGCACGTATTATTACACAATTGATCCATAGTGATTTAAAGATGGTTTCAGAGCTATCGATATTGAATTCTAGGTAGCTTACACAAAAGAAGGTCTACCTGGGCTTTCAGGCACTTTAGCAGCAAGAATGAAAGCAACAGGTGAGAAGTCACTCCATCCATACAAATTCTTGACTCTGTACCTAAACGCATAAGTCAGTCCTTATTCTGCGGGGACAGTGGCGGATAAGGTAAGGTTATCAACCTCGAAACCTTGCACATTTGTAAAGTTGCCAGCAGCATCGTCCATCTACAAATTATACGATAGAATTTGTAAGCCGCCTGTCTGAGAGGTCTCAGAAAGTTTTGCCAAATTTACTTTGATTGCAGTGTTTGATGTGACTAAGATATCGTCAGTTGGTGCAGTCTAAGGAGCGGGAGGAATCGACGCTAGAGCGAAACTTGCCGTTTCCGACAAGGAGCTTCCAACAATATTAAAGACTTTAACCTAGTAAGCATAGGTAAGTCCAGTGGAGCTAGAAGGGAAATTATTTACCGTCACTTATCTAAGTGATGGTTTCTGTCGGACATTTGTGTCTCCAATTGTGTTGATCTCAATGTTGATTGAACCACGGGCTCCATCATCCCGATATATGGCATAGCCAAGCACTGGACAGCCACCGTTATCCTCAGGCTAGACCCACTGAAGAGTAAAAGTGGATGTTGTTGAAGAAACTCTCGTGGGAGCTTTAATTCTCTAAGGCGCTTAGCAGGCGTATGTTTGAAGCGGGAGTGACATAGGTCCCTCGCCATTAAAGTTTACAGCACTAACTGAGAACTTGTACAATCTTCCAGTCTACAAATCCTCTTAAATATACTGCGAAAGAGTTCTCAGATTAGACGCATCGTAAACCAAAACATAGTTACCGTAGTCTTGTGCCATGTATATTTTATATCCGGTAACCTTTGCACCCATACCTTCCCCGTCATTGTCTTCAGTTTGAGGCCAACTGAACACAATACTAGTCTTAGTGCTCAGCTGCTCATCTCTAACAGGAGTGTGCGGCTATTTGGGTGCAGCTGTCAGTGCAGCCAACAACTCAAAGCTATAATCACTCCAACCTATCGCATTAGAAGCTCTCAGTCTCAGTCTGTAAATTTAACCTGTCTCTAGCTAGTCTCTAAACAGCTACAACTCAAATCTTGACGACTGGCCATCATAGTTGCTCAGAACCCTGTAATCGTAGCCGTCATTTGACAGAGACAGCTCGTATTTCTGGATGGGACTGCCACGGTTTTAAACATC
>Ga0194118_10004994_pt1 | contig 14107 bp, 12 predicted proteins | sample TA2MahsurfametaG_2_FD_148662 | JGI IMG/M metagenome (GOLD analysis project Ga0194118, IMG submission 148662) | Freshwater microbial communities from Lake Tanganyika, Tanzania - TA2015013 Mahale N5 surface | ecosystem: Environmental > Aquatic > Freshwater > Lake | place: Tanzania: Lake...
TCAAACCCTCGTCTGCAAAGATGAGTTCCGGGTCCGCTTCCACTTTGTACCCCAAGCCCTGGCACTTGGGGCATGCACCGTACGGAAGATTAAACGAAAAGGTATTGGGCTGCGGCTCATCGTAGGCTAGCCCGTTTTCTAAATCGGTCAATAATTTGCTGAAATACCTCCATTCCCACCCCGCATCCACCGGGGTCCCGCACAGGAGGATTCCTTTGCCCAGCTTCAAGGCAAGGTCCACGCTGCTCTTCAGGCGATGCGCCGAGTCCTTGCCCGGAATCAACAGATCCACCACCAATTCAATATCGTGCACCTTGTAGCGATCCACCTGCATCCGGGGTCGCAACTCCGTGACCTCCCCGTCTACCCTGACTTTGGTGAAACCATGTTTACGCCATTGTTCGAAGAGATCGCGGTAATGACCCTTGCGGCTGCGGACCAAAGGAGCCAATAGCATCAATTCCCGATGATGGTATTCGCTAACCAAGAGGTCCATGATCTGCTCCCTGCTGAACTGCTGCATCGCCTTGCCCGAAATCCATGAATGCGCCTGCCCAATGCGGGCATAGAGCAGCCTGAGGAAATCGTAGATTTCGGTCGTGGTACCCACCGTGGAGCGGGGATTGCGGGAAGTGGTCTTCTGCTCAATGGCGATCACCGGACTCAATCCATCGATACGATCCACCGCAGGACGCTCCAGCTTGCCCATGAATTGACGGGCATAAGCCGAAAAGGATTCCAAGTACCTACGCTGCCCTTCAGCATACAGGGTCGCAAAGGCCAAAGAGGATTTGCCGCTCCCGCTGGGCCCGGTAATCACCACCAAGGACTGGCGGGGTATCTCCAAGTCCAGAGACTGTAGATTATGTTCTGAAGCGCCCTCGATGCGAAGGAAATCCGCCTTCGGCGCAGCAGAGGCTATCACCGGGAAGGTCCTTTGGGGCTGGGCGCATGCAGCCCCCATTCCGAAACCGGGACCAAGGCCCATCGCGAGGCTTTCTGTGTAAATTCTGGGGTAGGCTTGCGCAGCGTATAGGTCTTGCGATCTTTGTTATGAAGATAGGGCTTGCGGATCCAGGGATTGAAAATTTTGAGTTGACGAAAGTCCATCCCCTGGCTGCGGGCATAGGCCGCCCAATTGGCAACCGGTTCTTGTATTGTCCATTCGGTGGTTTCGTAAGGTAGGTAAAGCTGAGCGGCTGTCAAATGAAACCCGTAGCGTTCGGGGTGTTTCATGATGGTCTTGATGGCGAGGATACGGGGCAAATACCGAGAGGTTTCGTTGTTCAGATGCAAGGCATGGTAAGAATCCTGGCCTTGGTACTGAGCCGCTTGCTGCAAACCCGAAGTGCCCATGTTGTAGGAGGCAGCCACCATGGACCAATTCCCAAACTGGGCATGGGATTTCTGAAGATAGCGGCAGGCCGCTTCGGTCGCCAACCATGGATCGTAACGCTGATCCACCTCTTCGTTGACTTGCAAACCATGTTGGCGGGCTGTTGCAGCCAAAAATTGCCAGAAACCCACCGCCTCTGCCGATGAAATTGCATTGGCTAAGCCGCTTTCAGCCACAGCCAAGTATTTGAAGTCATCGGGGATTCCCTTTTCTTTCAGAACCTTCTCAATCATCGGAAACCATCGGGAAGCCCTCTTCATGTACAGCAACATGGTAGCCTGCCCGTAGGCATTCTGTAACAATTCTCTTTCGACACGTTCCCTGAACTCAAAATCCCAAAGCGGGACTTTCTCCCCGGCGAAGGTCATTTCCTCAGGTACCGGAACCGCATATACGCGGTATTCATTCCAAAATTTCTCCCTATAAGCCTTTTCTTCCTCAGCCTTGAAGCCCGTCAACGATCCTCCAATAAGCAAGGCGACACCAATTATGCCCAGACCACCCACGACCCCAATGGTGAGCAATGCCCAAAAAGATTTTAAGTCGCGAATATTCATTGCCATAAAGTTCGTGTTCAAGGCGCTTAACTCGTCCTTCCCTGGCGTTTGTAAACAGGAACTGCAGAACATGGCTCCCCATACCATAAGCTCTGAACCACGGGCAGCAAACGACTGCTGAGGGCCTGGTACATGGCGGGTGCCCAATCCGCTTTGGAACAAGCTTTGATCATGACCCGTCCATCCAAGTAAGGCCCCGTGTCCATGGCCTGTATGCCCGCTATAGATAATTGCAATCGAACCTCTTCCGGCGTCCCGTAATGAACCGAAGTTGGACCTGCATTGGCATCGCCTTCCTGAAGCCTTGCGGTCAAGAGCATCACCGCCCACGGCGGCCAAATCGCATCAACGGAGCAATACAAGGCCACTACCTTGCCTCTGAACTCGACAGGATCCAAGGCCTGTACCCTTTCTCGGAATAATTTCTCGCGGAGTACCGCGTACTCGTCCATCATTAGAGCCAAATCCAAGCCCACCAATTGCTTTTCGGGAAAGAGCCAAGTGGCCGGATCCACAATCAGCAATCCGCTTTCTTGAACTTTGTTACGGATGCTCACCGCTTACAAAGTTGATTAATAGAAAAGGTGCCTGTCGTCTTTGATCTTGGCCAATTCCCGCTTGGCACCGAAAGGTTCATTCCCAGCGCGACCACGGTACTGGCCTTCCATGGAGGCCTTGGCCGATTTGAGATCATAATCCTTGGGCAAGGTGCTGAGGCTATCCACCACAAAGACATAAACACCGCGTTCGCCGGGAACAGGCTTGGACATGGTGCGCGGCTTGGTTGCAAACAAAGCCCCGGACAATTTGGGTTCTTGGCCGACCCCATTAATGAAGGAGCCCATGAAAGAAGCACCTAACAATGGCTGCACCATGGTGCCCGCTTGGGCGGCAGCAGCCTCCAAATTCTTATGGCGTTGCAGGATTCCTTTCCATTTGGCAGCGAGCAATTCGCCTTTCTTTTCGCGGCGGATTCTGGCTTCCAAATCCGTTTTGACTTCTTCCATGGGCTTGTAGCCCTTCTCGAAGGATTTGGTGAGAACCGCCACCACAAAGCGGTCATCCGCTTCGAACAATGGGCTTAATTCACCGACCGATGCTTTGTACGCCCAGCGGACAATTTCGCGAGCGTTGTTCACACCGGGCAACGTACGGTCACCTATACGGACATTGTCCGCTGTCCTCTTGGGGAGACCCTTTTTGTCAACCGCTTTTTGGAAATCTTCCGCATTCTTGAGGGTAGAGGCAAATTGGGTAGCCTCTGCATAACGCGCTCTAAAGGTTTCGGTGGTCGCAGTAATGCGTGCGGCAACCGATGCCAATTTGACCACCGGCTTCTGGCCCTTCTGATCATTAATTTGAATAATGTGATAACCAAAGTCTGAACGAACCACCTTGAGGTCTCCGGTTCGGCCCCCAAAACAGGCGTCGTTGAAGGGCTTGACCATCATGCCTTCTGCGAAATAACCCAAATCACCCCCCTTGGAACCTGAGCCCGGATCGGCTGATAAACTCACCGCAAGGGAAGCAAAATCAGAGCCTTTGCGAATGGCGTCTGCCAAGCTGTCGGCCTTGGCTTTGACCACGGTGTCAGGTTGGTTCTCCACTTTGAGCAAAATATGCCTGGCCTTCACAGAATCGGGCCTGCTGGTTTTGCCGGAAAGTTTGGTCAGAACAAAGGCTGCATTTTCGAGGTAAATGTCGGTGAGGGTTCCAACCGGTGCAGCTGCCAAGGCCACCAAAGCAGGTTGGGTCAAGGTAGAAACAGGGGTGAAGCGATCATCGTAAGGCAAATCGGAGCGCAAGGCTACAAAGGCACTGTCATCGTTTCCGGCCGCAAAGGCTTCACGGAGTTCTGTCAAAGTTTGACGAGCTTTGGCAGAGTCCTCTGGCCTTGGGTTGACATCAAAACTCACAAAATCAATCGCACGGATATCCTCTTTGAGCTTGTAGGCCGCCTTGAAGCGTTCATAGGCTTCCTGGTATTCGGCATCGGAAATTTTGATGGTGGAATCGACAATGGAGGCATAATCCAAAAATGCAAATCGGCCCGTGGCGGCGATGTTAGTTCCTTTCAGGTATTCATCGGCAAAAAAATCAGGGACGTACATGCCCTTCCCAACCAAGTTGGCGTATTTCCGGGTGGCCCTGTCCTTGAGGATGTAATCCTCAAAAGCCTTCCAACGCTTCTGCATATCGGCAGGCTGTTTGGGTAAATTCTTCAGAAAATCCACCACCTTGTTGCGATCAAATTGACCGGTGGCCGGGTCTGCAAAGGCCTTCTGAATCTCAGGATGAAGGTTTTTGCCTTGAACCATATCGTATAATTCTTCTGGACCGACTTCCAAGCCTAAGTCCTTGTAGGTGGCATCCATAATCCCCTCTCTAATAAATTCGCTCCAAACCTGATCCCTTAGCGAGGCCATGGTCGCCTCATCGATTTGTTCGGTTTTGGTATTGGCCTTGTAATTTTCGATGATTTCCTGGAGTTTGGCGTCGAAACGGGCCAAACTGACCTTGTCCCCCTCGATTTCACCCACATCCGTAGGATTTCGCTGCGAAAAAATTCCATTCCCGCTGAACACATCCATGGCAAGAAAGGAAACCAGGGCGAGACCAATCAGGGCCACTAAAAGCCCTGCTTTGCTACGTATCGTGGTAATAATCGACATAATCTAAGGTTAATCCGAGGAATTGATTAGGTAAAAGGCTGAAAAATAAAGAATTTGGAAAGACAAGGCTTGTAGAGAAGGGACGCAAAAATAAGGAAAAAGGCTCAATATGCCTCATTCCAGATCAATCCGGGGATTCAAGATCCAAGCGCCTAAGGCTTAGCAAGTCAATGCGCGTCAAGCTCACCGCATCGGCATGTACTTCCCAGGGACCCTCGGTCCATACATGACCCTCCTCGGGAAGGCTTCCCAAACATTCGAGGACCCATCCGCCCAGGGTTTCGTAGGGCCCCGTTGGGATACCCAATCCGTATTGCTCGTTGAGGTAATCCACTTCCAGCCTTCCTGAGAACCGATAATGCCCGGGGGCCAGCACCTGCTCAGTCCTCTCCGGTTCATCATGCTCGTCTTGAATTTCCCCAAAAATTTCCTCCAACAAATCCTCAACCGTAACCATGCCCGATGTTCCTCCCAATTCATCCACCACCAGCGCCATGGATCGACGACCCGTGGTTAGCTGCTTGAGGAGGCGGGATGCCGACATGGATTCCGGAACAATTGCCAATGGTAATTGCAATTCCTGCAGATTAAATGCTTTGTTTTCGTCCAAGGCCAAGACCGAATGAAAGTGCAGATAGCCAGTCACATGGTCCATGCTATCTTGATAGATGAGCAATTTGGATAAACCGCTTTCGTTGAACTTCTCCAGCACTTCACCGCGAGCACTGTTCACCGCAATACCCACCAATTCCGTTCGGGGAATCATGCACGCTCTGACCTTTACATAGCTGAAATACAATGCTTTGTGAAAATATCCCAAATCCACTTCTTGCTCTTCCGCCTCTTCACGCGTGTCCACTTGATCGTTGATCCAATGGCTAAGTTCGGCCTTGTCAAAGACTCGATGCACCTTGTTGCCTGTTACCCCAATCCATCGATCCAAGAGCCAACGACTGCTCCGACTCACAAGGTAAACAAATGGATACAACAAATAATACACGATGAGCATTGGCCGTGCCAAAAGCAAAGAAAGGGTGTCAGCATGGGCCCTGAAATAAGTTTTGGGGAAATACTCTCCCAACAACAGAACCACCATTGAGCTCAACAAGGTTTGAATTCCCAGCATGGCCAAATCCATTTCAGCCAACATGGGCAGCCATGCGACCAGCACAGGCTCCATAAGCGGGGTGAGAAACATCCCGTACAAAACCAAGGCCAGGTTGTTCCCAATCAAGATGGTTCCCAGAAACTCATCCGATTGACGGACAAAGCGCCCCAGAATCAATGCAGAGGCCTGGCCCTGCTTCTGTCGCAATTCCAATCGGAAACGATTGCAATTCAGGTACGCAGATTCCATGCCCGAGAAAAAAGCCGAAGCCAACAAAGCCAAGAGTACCCCCAACATGCTGCGAATTTAGGTCAGGAACCCAAGCGGACATTGCCTTTGAGCCGAAGAATTCGGTACTCGCTCAAATCCCTGTTCGCTTCCAAACCATCTCCCACCAACCACTCCCTGGGCGTGCGGATGCGGACCGGTGCACCGGTATAGACCCTACCGGCCTTCTCATCCATAAACAATTGCTCCGTGAACAGCGTATCCCCTGCCAAATTATTGGCCACCACCGAACCTCTAGCTTCGAGCAAGGCCTTGGCGATATCGCGCGTTCCTCGCCGTGCCGAAATTCGGCTAATGACCTGGCGACCTTGAGCATCATAAACATCCACTGTTAATCCATCATCCATCTCCATGCGGTTCCCGTTTCTGAACCAAAGCATGGCCCCGGCCTTCAGGTGCGCCTTTTCGAAACCGCTTTGATAAAACCACAAGTCCACCCCCTCCATTCGATCCACCCCTACCTCAGGCTTGATTTTGAATCGTTCTGCACCCCCACTTGAATCCGAACATGCGGTGATCAAGCAGATCAAGCAGATCCATTCTATCCATAACCAGCGCAAAGGCATACGGCATAACCCTTTCGCCGACATAAACACCAATACATTAGTCCGATGAACGGACAGTGGTGCTCTCATTCAACCAACAGCCAACGCGATAAGCATCCCCCACATTAAACGGAGGTTTGTTAAAAAACAAGGTTTGCTTGCTTGGAAAATACCCGCTGTATTTGCTAACGAGTTGATCGCATTCCTCTTGCAACGCCGGATTGGCCTTGGCGGCGGCTCGGAACTTATCGACTGCGGCCCAATAAACAGCCTGCGCAGCAATCCCACCGCCACCGCATTCGATGTAACTGGAGGCATAAAGGTTCCCAATAAATATCAATGGCTTGCCCCAGTAGGGTCTCAAGGCATGGGCCTGCTGTGCCAGATCCCTGGCCTTGGAAAATTGCTTGTCCTCGCTGAACAAGGCGGCGTAATCGTATGTGTATTGGGCCTTGATGGAGTCATCGGTCACCAAGCTCAGTGCATTTTGGTAATATTGATCTGCCTCTTTGTTACGACCGGATTTGTGGAAGCGCCGTGCCAATTCAATGCCTAACACAGGGCTTGGATCATCGCTTTGTCTGCTGATGGCAACCTTCTCGTAGAACGCAGACTCCTTGCAATTCTTGAGCCGAAGTTGGGTATAAATCAAATCCCTAAGGGCCTTGTCCACAGTGCCTTGGTTGAATTTACTTTCAAAGGCAGTGAGAATTTGTTCGCAATTTTCGATCACGGAGATGGACAGGTCTGCGTCCAGGGCCGCCTTGTTTTCGACAAATCGCTGGCGCTTGGTGGAATCCAAATCGGTTCTTGCCAAATTCGCATCGGCAATTCCGACCAATTGATTGTAGAGGCTGAAAATAGCCGCCTGATCGATAACCCCTGCTTTGAAATCTTTGATCCCAACCTTGAAATAATAGCCAAGAATGAAAGGCTCCGTTGCATTCCCGCCCGCGGCGACCGCAGCTTCAAAGGCTTCGCGGATGCGGCGATTCTGACCCGGAATATAGTCGAGCATGTCCACCGCTTTGCGACCTAAGGCATTGGAGGCGCTTTTCGGGAAAAACTTGGCCCTCGCATCATAAATCATCAACAATGTGTCCAAAATCGTTGTTCGAAGCGTAGAGTCCTTCTGAGTCTTCAAGGCATCTTTGAACATAGCGATTCCGTCAATATGGGTCTGCTCTCTGGAGCATGGGGCTTGGAGGAAAACATACCTCCATGGCTCAAGAGCAGCGGCAAAATTCTTTTGCTTGTAAAACTCCCGGTACAAGGAAATATTCTTGATAGTTTCGACGCTATCAACCCCCCATTTCTTGGAGCAATCGGCCTGGGCTTGAGCAATCCCGGGTTGCCAAATGTTTAGGGACATCCAAACGATGAAGAAGGCGCTAAGCAGCACAGGACGGATCCTTGCTTGGAGGGGTAAAAGAATGCTGCACGAATCGAACATGGTCATGTTTATTTAAAAATTTATTAAATACAATTCCTTGAAGGTAGGTGATTTAAAGAAGGGCGAAATTAATCGTAGACCCTACGAATAAACCATCGGTCATTGAGATTTAAAGTGAGGTTAACCCGCACAAAATCCTCCTGAACCAAGCCTTGGTCCAACCTCCCCCATCGACCCAGCTCCAACCCCAAATTGAGTACGGATGCCGAACGACGAAGGGGAACCCCAATCCCTGCATACACGGCCATTTCGTGGATGGAACGATCCCGAAGTCGAAGACCGCCCGGGCTGAACCTTAACCCAGAACGGTAAATGAACTGGTCAGTGGCCCGGTTCCCCGAAGGTTTGGCCACCCGATAACCCCCCACTTTGAGGGTCCAGCGGTCTTGCATGGAATCTGCGATGCCCATCACCCTCCACCTGGAGAGCGGTTCATAGATTCCCTCCAAGCCAAAGCCTGATTTCCCTGCATTTTCGACCCAATAGCCCATGGCGGCTTGGAGAGGCAGATGCATGTCCCCCTCTTGACCAGCCAACTGAACCACCGTATCGCGGATTCGCAAATTCCCTGCAATCAGCGTAAAGCGCTCGGCCAAAAGATTCTGCCTAAGCGGCAAATTGGCCGGCAATCGAAGGCTCAAGCCCCAGGTTCCTGAACCACGCTGGGCCTTGGGACTGGGCTGGAATTGGATTCCCACTTGTTGGTAGGCCCCCAGAACCGACCATTGGTCTTGAATCCGAACATTGAAGGCCTGCACCGAATCGGGAAAGACCCTTCTGAATTCTTTGATCGTCTGGCCAAACATAGCGTTAAGTCCGTATCCAACCCTCCATTGAGGATGAACCTGCCAGCCAATTCCCCAAGAAAGGCGGTTGATTCCCCCACGTCCGGTATAATACTCATCGACCTTGTAGGGGTTCTGGCCACCACCCGGCTGGACCAATCCCGATCCCAATACATCGTAGTTATGAAGCGACATGGGCGCGAAGGATATGGCCGTCCCCCAAGACTTTCCCAAAGGAATCGCCAAAGCCAGATGAGCCAGGTTGATATTGGACTTGAGTAAGCTTTGTTGATTCGTTTGGAGGTTGGAAAAGCGGGCCTGTGCCCCCATCTCTACCCGTGTTAGGGCGCCAAGGGCCAACGAGGCGGGGTTTTCGGTGTTGATCCATTGGGGATGCGCGATAGCCGCCTGCATTCCGCCGATGCTTTGAAGACTTGCTCCGCTCAAAGGCTGGAACTCACCCATCCCGAATCGGGCATACGGGGAGCCAAAATTGTTAATCTGTGCAACCGCAGGTAAGGTAAAGCCTAACCCGAAGCAGCATAGACCCCAGATTCCCCCGGAAATCACCTTAAATCGACGAACGGTCATTTTAAGAGAAATGGCCATGAGCCGAAGGCGGAAGCTCCCCGTGGGGGTCCGTCGATAATATATTGGTAGAGTCAAAGCGGTGGTAAATTTTGGGTTAAAAACCAAAGCCCAAACAGGGCCAAATCTGGCTCGGCAAAGATGGGCCCTTCCCTGCGAATTTGGGTCCAGTCAAAAGAAGTGGCATCACCACCGCAGGTAATCAAAATCCCTTGAGGGCATTCCTGGGCCCAGATATTCACCCATGCTTTGATTTCGGCTTGCATGCCCCCATGGGCTCCGGAGCGAATGGCCGCTTCGGTACTCTGTCCCCAAGGATCTGGGGGAGGCAACGGATGGTGAGCCAAACTTGGTAAGGCCGCCGTATAATCGTGCAATGCCCGAAAACGCATGGCCAGACCGGGAGCAATCAGCCCTCCAAGGTGCCGGTGACGGCGTTGATCGGGGGCTTGCGACTGATCAGGAAGGTCCAATCGATCCGCGGTTAGGCAAGTCCCCAAGGCAAGAATTAGTAAATTCCCTCGATGCTTCGCGATGGCACCTGTTATTTGCAATTTGCGGTCCAGCCCCAATTCTTCCGGTCTGGCATAGGACCCCTCGAAGGGCCAATCCTTCCAATCTCCCATCCACAACCAATGGCCTACCCCATGCGGGGCCAAAATCCTGTCCCAATGGGCCCTGGTCAAGGAAACCGAGGCCACAACAATCCGGTTAGGCCTTCCTACGGCGAGCAATTCCGGCAATGCCTGTCCCGCCCTGGTCAAGGGCTCCCTCCAAACCTGAAGCAAGGTCCCGTGTTCATCCCATACCCCCCACTTGACCAAGGTATTCCCGGCATCCACCGTCCACAACAATCCCGAATTCATGTTCAACCAACGCAGTTTTCTATCGTCTTAGTGTTTGTACGACCATGATACAGGCTTTGGGTCGAACGTTTTCACAAATTTAAGGTATAGGACATCCGGTGATGAGGATGGTATAAGGTTTGGACAAGATCACTGGACTCTGAACGAACCCGTAGGCCACCATCGTGGCTCAAGCCCAAGGGCACCCAATACTCCGTGCGTTCCTGGCAGAGAAAGGGAAGGTTCTGACCCAGGCCGTAGAGCCGACGATCCACCTCTTCAATGATTTGGGGGATATTCCGGTTCTCCTTGGGAGGACTGTAAGGCTCCAGCAACCATTCGAGCTCCGAAAGCAAGGCTTCAAAGAGTTTTTCTTGGAGCGCAACCGCCGTTTCCCCCATGGCTTGTGGCGATCCATGACCTTCTGTCATTAGGGAGGTGGCGAAGGGCAAACGAGCGTCCACGGCATCTTGATCCACGTTGATTCCGATGCCTACCCATGAATCGCTAATGAGGGACCCCCTCAACTGATTCTCCACCAACATACCTCCTGCTTTGCGGCCCTGCCTACTGACCCAATCGTTGGGCCATTTAATCCGCCAACCTCCCCAAGGGGCCACCGTATCGAGGGCTTTGCATACCGCCAATGCTAGGTTCATGTTCCAAGCCAATACCTGGTCCACGGGAAGACTAGGCTGGAAATAAACCGACAACCACAGGCCCTTGCCCCTTAGGCTGGTCCAATCATGGCCCATTCTTCCCCTTCCGTGGGTTTGCTCCTCGGCCATAACCACGGTGCCTGGCGCAGCCAATCCCTGAGAAACCCATTGCTTGAGCAAATCCTGAGTACTTGCCAACGTTTCGAATCGATAGCAATGAAATCCATGGAGAGGAACTGCGTTATCGTATAACCTGAAATCGCTCGTCATCTGCCTACTTTTGCACAAAGATCCCTGACCTCCTCGTTTTTTGTCTCCCAAGCCTTCCGAATCCTGCATGGACCAACCCACCACCTTTCCCGATCACCCCTTGGTGCAAGCCGTTATCGAAGGCCTCGAAGACAAAAAGGGTCAAAAAATTTGCGTGATGGACATGAGGCATTTGCCGGAGCGTATGGCGGACTTCTTTGTAATCGCTCAAGCGGAATCCTCCACCCAATTAAGAGCCTTGGCCGAATCTGTCCACGAGAAGGCGCGAGAACAGGTCGGGGTTAAACCATGGGGATCGGAGGGACAGACCCATGGCCGGTGGATCTTGGTGGATTATGGCGAACTCGTTCTTCATTTGTTTATCCCTGAATTGCGCGAGTTCTATAACCTCGAAAAACTATGGAACGACGCCCGAATCACCTATCCTGAACCTGCAACTTTCGACTCCAATTCTTAATTTCTAATGGCCTCCAAAAACAAACCCGCCAATCGCAAGAACGGCAATACCCCTGCGACCAAAGAGCCCAAATCCGGGTTCGGTTTTTATTGGATTTATATTGTGGTGGCTGTGGTGTTGCTGGGCATCCAATTTCTGAATCCCAGCAGCAGTGTAAAAACCATTGCTTGGAAGGAGTTTTCGGAAATATACGCCAAAGGCGAAGTTGAGAAACTCGTTGGTTATAAACAAGATGAGTTGTATTACATCGAAGTTCATCTCACCGATGCAGCGATGAAATCCGATAAATTCAAAGATTTTCAGAACAAAAGTTTTGGTGGCGCGCGCAACAACCCGTACCTCTTCACCGAGAGTTCGCCAGAAAGCTTGGAAAACAGACTCAAAGCCCTCGCCGAAAAGGAAGGGAAATCAGAGCTACAAGTTCAATGGGAAACCCGGCATTCTTGGTTCAGCGATGCCTTGGGATTTCTCTTACCCACTTTGCTTCTGGTGGGTCTGTGGTTTCTGTTGTTCCGAAGAGTGACTTCCGGGGGAGGTCCTGGGGGACAAATCTTCAATATCGGAAAATCCAAGGCCACCCTTTTTGACAAGAACACCAAGGTTAACATTACTTTCAACGATGTTGCTGGCCTTGAGGAGGCCAAAGTTGAGGTCATCGAGGTGGTTGATTTCTTGAAGAACCCCAAGAAATACACGGCGCTAGGCGGCAAAATCCCCAAAGGGGTGCTGTTGGTAGGCCCTCCCGGAACAGGCAAAACCTTGCTGGCCAAAGCCGTTGCCGGGGAAGCCCAGGTTCCATTCTTCACCTTGAGCGGTTCAGATTTCGTGGAGATGTTCGTGGGGGTGGGCGCCAGCCGGGTGAGGGATTTGTTCAAACAAGCCCGCGAAAAAGCCCCTTGCATCATCTTCATTGATGAAATTGACGCGGTCGGACGCTCCAGAGGCAAGAACCAGATCATGGGAGGCAACGATGAGCGCGAAAGCACCTTGAATCAATTGCTTGTGGAGATGGATGGCTTTTCCACCGACTTGGGCATCATCATGATGGCGGCCACCAATCGCCCGGACGTTCTGGATGCGGCATTGTTACGACCAGGCCGATTTGACCGGCAAATCAGTATAGACCGACCGGATTTGATTGGCCGGGAGCAGATTTTCAAGGTTCACCTCAAGGCGCTCAAACTTGCGGCCGAAGTGGATGCCCATAAATTGGCCGAACAAACCCCTGGTTTTGCTGGGGCCGAAATCGCCAATGTCTGCAACGAAGCAGCCCTGATTGCGGCCCGAACCGACAAGAAGGAGGTGGAGATGATCGACTTCAATGCGGCCATAGACCGTGTTATCGGAGGTCTCGAGAAGAAAAACAAAATCATATCCCCCGAAGAAAAGAAAATTGTTGCCTACCACGAAGCAGGGCATGCCGTGGTCGGTTGGTTTTTGGACAGCACCGATCCCTTGGTCAAGGTCAGCATCGTACCAAGAGGAGTGGCCGCGTTGGGTTACGCCCAATACCTCCCCAAAGAACAGTATCTCTACACCACCGAACAATTGGTTGACTCCATGTGCATGACCCTGGGGGGTCGAGCCGCGGAAGAAATTGTGTTTGGCCGGATTAGCACCGGAGCCCAAAACGATTTGGAGCGCATCACCCGCATGGCCTACGGTATGGTAACCTTGTACGGGATGAACAAAGCGGTGGGGCCGGTGAGCTTCAACGACCCTCAAGGCGAATACCAATTCCGCAAACCTTATTCGGAACAGACCTCCTTGCTTATTGACCAAGAGGTCCGCAAAATTATCGAAACCGCCTACGACAAAACCCTGGATTTGATCCGCTCCAAGCGGGAGATTTTGGAGGCCATTGCCCAGGAGCTCTTGTACAAAGAAGTGATTTTCAAACAAGATCTGGAGCGTTTGGCTGGACCAAGGCCTTTCGACGTTCAGAACGCGGAGATTCCTGCGGTTCCCATCCCGGAATCGGCCATTAACCCGACGAACCAAGAGGCCTGATCCTATGGCGTTGAATTCGCGGGAACATATTATTCAACAAATACGCAAGGCGCTCATTCATCCTTCGGACCCTCCAAAGCGGGTACGCAGTGAATCTCTCCTCACGGAGAGCCCCTTTGTGGAATGCGAGGAGGATACCGCTATGCGATTTGCTCAGCGTCTGCTTGCCTTGCAGGGCAAATTTGTGTATGCCGAAAACTTAGCGGAGCTGGGCGACTTCCTTCAACAGGCAGCCGGAACCGTGCATCCATCGCAAATTCATTGCATGGAACCTTCAATGCAGGAGATTCTCACGCGCTGCAATTTCGCTTTTGCGCAGTCTGCACCTAGCCATTCAAGTGGGGCAAGCGATGAGGCCTTGCGCGCCATGGAAATTGGCATCACTTCTTGCGAGGCCTTGATTGCATGGAGCGGTTCCGTGATGGTGAGCTCAAGACAGAACATGGGACGGACCATGACCATTTTGCCTCCGGT
>Ga0194118_10004997_pt1 | contig 14106 bp, 16 predicted proteins | sample TA2MahsurfametaG_2_FD_148662 | JGI IMG/M metagenome (GOLD analysis project Ga0194118, IMG submission 148662) | Freshwater microbial communities from Lake Tanganyika, Tanzania - TA2015013 Mahale N5 surface | ecosystem: Environmental > Aquatic > Freshwater > Lake | place: Tanzania: Lake...
TACGCTCGTATTTCTTTTTAATCCCTTCGACGCCGTAGCGCTCGATTACTTCATCCAGAAAAATCTGTTTCACTTCCAGAAGCAGCGCTCACTGATCGCTTATGCCTTTGATGTGCGGCGAGAGGTATTACGAAACGCGGGCTTCCGTGAAATTCGTCGCGACACGCCGACGCGGCTTTCCTTCCATCAAATGCCTTAAATTACGGTGATTTTTACGAAATCCGCGGCAATTTGCCTCAAAAATTGCTTTAAATTTCGGCAGCAAGGGTGATCCGTTCACTGCGGCGGGCGTAGTTCGTTTGGTCTTTGGTTGTCGTCCAAATTCCTCCCATCTGCGACTTCTTAACCCCGGCTGCGTATCGCGCTGGGGCTTTTTTTATTTTACGATATCTATCGGGCTTTTTGACCAAAAAGAACGGCTTGCGCTTCCTTGTCGGTCGCAAGATTTGCGCGCGGGACTTCTGCGCCGACGGCAATACCGCGATCAACCGCGGGGCGCGCGAGGACCGCATCATACCAGCGTTTGAGATGCGGGAATTCATTGAGATTTTGGCCGAGCCGTTCCGCACTCTTCATCCAGCCGATCGATGCCATATCCGCAATCGAGTAATCGCCTGCAAGATATTCGTGATCAGCGAGTTGACGATTCATCACGCCATAAAGACGGTTCACTTCATTTGTGTAGCGATTGATGCCGTACTCAACTTTTTCCGGCGCATAATTGCGGAAATGATTGGCTTGGCCTGACATCGGACCTAATCCCCCCACCTGCCAAAAAAGCCACTCTTCAACGGCAACGCGTTTACGCTCAACCGCAGGATAAAATTTTCCCGTCTTGCGTCCGAAATATTGAAGGATCGCTCCCGATTCAAAAACAGAAATCGGCTGGCTACCCGGACCATCATGATCAAGGATCGCCGGGATACGATTATTCGGCGATATCTTCAAAAACGAAGGTTCGAATTGATCGCCCTTACCAATATTGATCAGCTTCACATCATAAGGAAGACCACATTCCTCAAGCATGATGGTAACCTTCCAGCCATTCGGTGTAGGCCAATAATAAAGATCAATTGGCTTTGTTTGCGCTTGTGCCATCAATGAATCCCTTCAATTAAACTCATTATCAAAAAACTATGCCTTGCGACTTTCTTGCGGCAACAAAGTCGCTTGCGATTTGAAATGCGGCAATGCCTCAATGCGTTTCATCCATGAGACAACATGAGGATGAGCGGACACATCATAATCGCCCTGATGCGCAACAGCAGCGACCCCATAAAGATCGATATCGGCGATGGTCGCATGATCACCGGCGAGGTAATCATGACCAGACGCAAAATGGCTTTCAAGGACATCAAAAGTGGCTTTGCGCTCTGCTTGATAAAGTTCGACCACCGCCAGCTCAAGCGGACGAAAACCAAGCTTCCATGCACGCAACCGATAGACGGGTACATCGAATTTATCCCAGCCCCAAAAGAGCCATTCACGGGCACGCAACCGATCATCTAGCGAAGCGCCTCCGAATTTTCCGGTTTTGTCGGCAAGATATTCGAGGATCGCACCCGACTGGCACAATGTTTTACCATTTGAATTGTCAACAAGCGCAGGAACTTGTCCGAAGCGATTGATCTTTAAATAGTCAGGCTTTTTATGCGCTCCTTCGCGCAAATTCACGTGAACATAGTCAAAGGCTTCATCACAGAGCGTGAGCATCAAACCAACTTTATAGGAAGGCGCCGAACGAAAGAGGCCATATAATTTGTAACTTGCGGTCATCGGTCGCAGTCTCCCTTAAGTTTTTCACAAAATTGGGATTTTGAAAAAGAATGTGACAAGAATCTTTCACGCCCCCATGATTTTGACAAGAAGAATACCTATCTCCGACACGCAACGTTGATCTGACTTTTCTCACACCCTGAGATTAAACAGTTTGAACCATGTCTCTTGTTGAATCGACACTTGATCTCGTCAAAACTCATCAAGAATGGGCCGTGCCGATTGTTTTCCTTTTGGCGTTCGGGGAATCGCTTGCCTTTGTCTCTCTTCTTATTCCTTCAACGATTATTCTATGGGGCATCGGTGCATTGATCGGTGCAGCCGGTCTCGAATTCTGGCCGCTTTGGGCTGGTGCAGCCATTGGCGCCATGATTGGCGACTGGCTCTCTTATTGGCTCGGCTATCACTATCACAATCAAATTGCCGCCTCATGGCCGCTTAAAAATCATCCCGAGATGATAGAGCGCGGACATCGCATGTTTGAACGCTACGGAATCCTGGCTGTTTTTTTCGGACGATTTTTTGGGCCCTTACGCGCCATTGTTCCACTGATTGCCGGTGCCACAACCATGCCGCTCATTCCGTTCCAATTGGCCAATGTCGCTTCCGCTCTTTTATGGGCCGCCGTTATTTTAGCCCCTGGCGTATTCGGCGCGGAGTTTGTGCAAGGCGTTTTAAATTAAAGTGAAAGAGCGGCTTTCGTTGCATCGTCCAACTGCCCTGTAACGGGCAGATTTTTTTTGCGTTGATAATCGCTAAGCGCCGCTGATGTTGCTGGACCAAACGCACCATCAATTACGATCTTAAAGCCTTCATAAACGAGAAGAAGCTGCGCGGCCCTTAGCGTCAAATCAGGCAATGGGCCATTTGTAAATCGCTCATAATAAGATGCAAGTTTTTCATCATAGCGGTTGATCGCGTAACCTGGCCCATTATAGACACGCGCGAATTCAGCCCAGTTTTTTTCGCGTATGACATCGACCAGACCTTCGGCGATCAGAAATTTTGCAATCGCCGTGAGTTGCTCGCCTTCCGAACGTGCAAAAGTTTCAACCATCTCGATAGGCGTTGCGTAGCCCAGTTTTGCGAAATGACTGCCCATGATTTGACCTAGGCCCCATGATGCGCTTTGCAACGCGGCTGCTTCATCAAGTTGAAGCGCGATGTTCAATCGGTCATATTGATGCGTGCCAGCGGCACCATATCCACCGGCACTTTTTGCGCTAATCTCGGAGTAATCCGCGTCGAAGCGCCCATCCGTTAAACGATGAAAATAATGCCGTTCAAACAAAATTTTTGAACGACGATCCGGTAAAAATCCTGAACCGGATGTTTCAACGGCAAGCACAGCCCAAAGGGCTGCTTCCTCAGCGTCGATGAGATCAAGCACCTCATCGACATCATTACGTGTTAAAGGCCTACCTGCCTCAGAAAATTCAACCATGATGGCCCTTTCGTGAAAGAGCACGGGAGATTGTGCGACACCGTCGGAAGTTCAAGACCTGGTCAGCCAAACGGAATAAATTTTATTGAATTCCGAGTTTCGCCTTCAGCAAATCATTCACCGCCTGCGGGTTAGCCTTACCACCCGTTTCTTTCATCACTTGGCCGACAAACCAGCCGATCATTGTGGGCTTGGCTTTGGCTTGTTCGACTTTATCGGGGTTTGCCGCAATCACAGCATCAATGGCTTTTTCAATCGCGCCCGTATCGGTCATCTGCTTCATACCGCGCGCTTCAACGATGGCGCGTGGATCCCCGCCTTCGGTCCACACAATCTCGAACAAATCTTTTGCGAGTTTACCTGAAATCGTGCCTTCAGAAATCAGATCGACAATCGCGCCGAGTTGTTGGGAGGAAACAGGTGACGTTGTGACGTCTTTGCCTTCCTTATTCAAACGGCCAAAGAGTTCATTAATCACCCAATTTGCCGCGAGCTTCCCATCGCGGCCCTGCGCTACGCTTTCAAAATAATCGGCTTGATCGCGCTCGACGACGAGCACAGAAGCGTCATATGTGGTCAACCCATAATCAGCGATGAAACGTGCTTTTTTTGCGTCCGGTAACTCGGGCAAATGCGCTTTTAATTCATCGACGTAGCTTTGCGTGAATTCGAGCGGCAGCAAATCGGGATCGGGGAAATAGCGATAATCATGCGCTTCTTCTTTCGAGCGCATAGAGCGTGTCTCACCCTTCGCCGCATCATAGAGGCGCGTTTCTTGATCAATCGTGCCACCATCTTCCAAGATACCAACTTGACGACGCGCTTCATATTCAATCGCTTGACCCATGAAGCGGATCGAATTCACGTTTTTTATTTCGCAACGCGTACCGAATGCACCACCTGGACGACGCACGGAGACGTTCACGTCTGCACGCAAAGAGCCTTCATCCATATTGCCATCGCATGTGCCCAAGTAACGCAAAATCGTGCGCAGTTTCGTGACATAAGCGCGTGCTTCTTCTGATGAGCGGATATCGGGCTTTGACACAATTTCCATCAACGCCACGCCCGAGCGATTGAGATCGACAAAGCTCATCGTCGGTGATTGATCATGCAAAGATTTTCCGGCGTCTTGCTCAAGATGCAGACGCTCAATACCGACTGTGATCTGACCACCACTTTCGGGCAAATCAACAATCACTTTCCCTTCACCAACGATCGGGCTTTTATATTGGCTGATCTGATAGCCTTGCGGCAAATCGGGATAGAAATAATTTTTGCGATCAAACACCGAGCGCAAATTGATCTGAGCGTTCAAACCAAGACCAGAGCGTATGGCTTGCTTCACGCATTCTTCATTGATCACCGGCAACATGCCGGGCATCGCCGCGTCAACGAGCGCAACATGAGCGTTCGGATCGCCGCCATATTCAGCCGACGCACCAGAAAAGAGCTTCGCTTTTGATGTCACTTGCGCGTGGATCTCGAGACCGATGATAATTTCCCAATCCCCCGTCGCGCCCTTGATAAATTTCTTGGGGTCCGGCGTACGGCTATCGACAATTGCGTTCATAGAAGAAAAGCCTCAAATTCTCTGAAGGTCATTCGAATTGCTTCACTTTTCATTTTTTCCAAGGGAGACTTGATGGTCCATCAATCGCGTTTCGCGTGCGATGCTGTTTTCAATCAATTGACGCCAAATATTCTCGATTAAGTCGGGATCGAGATTCAGTTCTATTGCTTGAGCCCGAACCTGATCAATCACTTGTTGAACACGATCTGACGTACGCGGTGGCAATCCGACGAGCAATTTAATCTCTGCTGCTCGATCAATATAAGTAAAGCGCTTGGCAAGCAACGCGACAAGATCGGTATCAATCGCGTCAATTGCTTGTCGCAATTCCCCCATATTGACGCAATCCTTCGGTGCTTTCATCACGCCCACCACGCATCCGGCAATTTCGTGCGGCCGGCGGCTTGTTCGATCACTTCACCCAATGAGAAGAGTATTTCCTCATCGAAGGGACGACCAATCAATTGAAGGCCCAAAGGCAAACCTTCTTTCGAAACACCCGCGGGAACGGCGAGACCCGGAAGACCCGCCATATTCACAGTCACCGTGAAAATATCATTGAGATACATTTCAACCGGATCAGCGCCGCTCTTCTCACCAATACCAAATGCAGGCGATGGCGTTGCGGGTGTTAAAACCGCATCGACACCCGAATCATAAGCCTTTTCAAAATCCTGTTTGATGAGCGTGCGGATTTTCTGCGCGCGCACATAATAGGCGTCATAATAACCCGCAGACAAAACATAAGTGCCGATCATGATGCGGCGACGCACTTCCACACCAAACCCATTGGCGCGCGTCTTCTCATACAAGTCGATGATGTCTTTACCCGGCACACGCACGCCATAGCGCACACCATCATAACGCGCGAGATTGGATGACGCCTCAGCCGGCGCAACAATATAATAAGCAGGCAAAGCGTAATGTGTATGCGGAAGAGAGATTTCAACAATCTCAGCGCCGGCTTGTTTCAACCATTCAGCACCCTTCGACCAGAGCGCATCGATTTCTTGCGACATGCCATCGACACGGTATTCTTTCGGGATACCTATTTTCATACCTTTGATCGACTTACCAATCGCGGCTTCGTAATCAGGCACCGCGCGATCAACTGATGTCGTGTCTTTCGGATCATGCCCTGCCATCGATCGCAGCATGATCGCCGTATCGCGCACGGTCTTGGCAATCGGTCCGGCTTGATCAAGCGATGAGGCGAAAGCCACAATGCCCCAGCGCGAACAGCGACCATAAGTCGGCTTCATTCCAACCGTGCCTGTAAAGGCTGCCGGTTGACGGATCGACCCGCCTGTATCGGTTGCAGTTGCGCCTAAACAAAGACGCGCCGCAATCGCTGCCGCTGATCCCCCTGATGATCCGCCCGGAACGAGTAGACCTTTATTACCATTGCCAAGTTTTGCCTTGGCTTGCGCCGCAGAAACATTCGGCGGCAAAATCGGTGAGACGGAAGGACCAAAGGCAGACGACTCATTTGATGAACCCATCGCGAATTCGTCATTATTGAGTTTGCCAAGCATCACCGCGCCATCGCGCCATAGCTTACTTGTCACCGTCGATTCATATTCGGGAACAAAATTCAAAAGTATTTTTGAGCACGCTGTTGTGCGGACGCCTTTGGTTGCGTAAAGATCTTTAATACCGAGCGGAATGCCTTCGAGCAAACCCGCCTCACCTTTCTGCAATTTTGTGTCAGAAGCTTTGGCCATCGCGCGCGCATGCTTGGGCGTATCAAGCACATAGGCGTTCAACGCCTTGGCTTTTTCCATGGCGTTGAGATGCGCATCCGTCAGTTCGAGCGCAGAGATTTTTTTTGCTTTCAGCGCATCACGCGCTTCCGCAAGAGTGAGAGAGGTCAAATCCGTCATGAATGAGCTTTGCGTTATTCAATAACTTTGGGGACGAGGAAATAATGATCCTCGGTCTGCGGCGCGTTACCAGTGACGATCTCGGCGATGTTGCCGTCGGTCACTTCATCGACGCGTTTTTTCATCGCCATCGGCGTCACCGAGGTCATCGGCTCAACACCCTCAACATTCACACTGTTGAGCTGCTCGACGAAGGACAACATAGCATTCAGTTCCCCCTGAAGATGGGGCACTTCTTCGTCGGTGACAGCGATCCGCGCCAAACGCGCAATCCGCTGCACGGTCGCCTGATCGACAGACATATCCGCTCCCGTTCCTATTCAGCCACAGGGCCGAAGTTTGATCTAAAAACCGTATCCGGCCTATAGCATCCGGTTTGTCCGCGCCGCAATGGCAGGGTATCACAGCACTCTATTGGCCAGCGGCCCGAGGCGGGGATAAGAGAAAAGATGATCAGCGATCCCAATGCCGAACGGGCCTGCCTCGCGGCGCTCCCCCGTTCCGCCCGCCTCATGGGCCTCGATCTCGGCACCAAAACCATCGGCGTCGCGCTTTCCGATGTCGAACGGCGGATCGCAAGCCCCGTTGAAACCATTTTCCGGACGAAATTCGGCAAAGACGCTGCGGCACTTCTAGCACTTGCCGAGCGTCACGGCGTCGGCGCTTTTGTTTTAGGTCTCCCCGTCAATATGGATGGAACAATGGGACCGCGCGTTCAGGCGACAACCGCTTTCGCAAGAAATCTATCCAAAATGACGCCGCTCCCGATTCTCTATCAGGATGAGCGGCTTTCGACCGCTGCCGTCACCCGCACTTTGCTTGAAGCCGACACATCGCGCGCGCGGCGCGCAGAGGTTGTCGATAAAATGGCGGCGGCCTATCTCCTCCAAGCCTTCATTGACCGAATCTCAGCGAGGTCACTCTCTTAAGTTTCGTTGGTTTGTAAAAAAGTAGCGTTTCCCATGCCGGCTTTGTCCAATCTTTTGACCGTATTTCTGATCATCGCTATCGGTGCATTCCTAAAGTCCACAAATATCATCCGGCGTGACACATGGGACGGGTTCGAACGCGTGACCTATCTCATTCTGTTTCCCGCGATGATTATTTCAACCATGGCGAGTGCCGATCTTGCCTCAACGCCATTTCTCAGCATGGGCGCAACGCTCGTCGCCTCTCTTTTAACCATTGCGGTTTTACTGCTTCTTTTGAGATCCGCTCTCGAAAAATACTTTGATATCGACGGAGCATCGTTTAGCTCGGTGTTTCAAGGTTCTATCCGCTGGAATTCCTTTGTCGCCTTTGCCCTTGCGACGAGTTTTCATGGTCGAGATGGCGCGACATTATGCGCTGTCGCGATTGCCGCCATGATCCCACTTTTGAATTTTCTCTCCGTCGGCGTGCTGACCCGTTACGCGCAAGAACAGAAGACAACCTGGACAATTTATGGCCAAGCGGTCCTCAAAAATCCTTTTATATGGTCTTGTGTGTTTGGACTTCTCCTCAATCCCCTTATTAAATTTATTCCGACCGCTGTTTTTTCACCCCTTACCTTAATCGGACAGGCGTCACTTGCCGCAGGATTATTGGCTGCGGGTGCGGGACTCGAGTTGCGTCGAATTCCGCGGATCACTTCGGGTCATTTAATTCCTTTATTCGCCAAATTGATCGCAATGCCGCTGCTTGCAGTTCTGTTCGCCAGTGCTTTTTTGGTTGACGGTACCGCTTTATCGGTCACGATTCTCGCCATGGCGGTCCCAACCGCGAGCGCCTCATATATTTTAGCGCGGCAATTAGGGGGTAACGCCACCTTGATGGCAGAAATTCTAACGCTCCAAACACTCTGTGCGATGATCACAATTCCGCTTCTTTATAGCGCTTTTATAATTCCCTAACGAAAATTTACCCGAAATCGTGAAAAATCTGAGAGTTTTTGAGCCTATAGTGGTCTTCGCTGCGCAATTTAACATGTTAAACGCAGTGTATTTCTTCAATTTCGAAAAAGACTGGTGTCTATTCCTCAACGTCAAGTTGGAGAGTTGAGTTTGTGTGCGTCGACTTGATCAATTTTATGGATTGACGTTATACAACCGCAAGAGTTAATTTGTAAAAATCTCAGTTATTAGTTGTATTCGCGGATTGAGTGCGTTCTTACTCAAGCGTTTTAGAAAAACCGAAGACCCAATCCGAAAGAGGACTGAGCCATGGCACCCCACCTCGCCGAAAGACTTGATGAGAGAAGCGTAACAACATTTCCTCGTCACGCAAACCCTTCATCAAAATTGGCGAATGATAAGGATGAAATCGCCGTGTATCTCGCCAAAATGACGTTCGAACTCAACGCCATTGCTCGGTAAGCCAATTTCGATCTTCTGGCCTATTTACTTGAAATGGCACGGATTGAAGCCAATGGCCAAGTCGCCAAATCACGTGGTGACCTGACCTAAGGGAATCTAGCTTGGTATGATGGCGGCAATCAAACCGCCATCTTGCCGCGCAATCCGTCCTTCGAGTTCGAGCTCGACGAGTAATTTGCGGACCGATGCGACTGGATGCCCCGAAAGCCTGGCGAGATCGTCATCGGCAAATGGGTTGTTCCAATCAACGCCATAAGTTCATCTCGCGGCTAAAGTCCCTCCCTTTTGTCGTCCGGTGCGTCCTCGGCGTAGGCGGATGTCCTCTCTGCTGTGTCGAGATCGGGATCGAGCTCGTCCCAGAAGGGGCCCAGGGACAAATCTTTGGGTTCCTCTGCGCCATCCGCAAAACGCAGACGTCCGAGCACCGGACCCTAAGCTTCAGCAACATGATCGGCAGACGTAATGAGCGTCGCGCCGTCACGTATCAGCGCATTGGTGCCTTCCGATCGCGGATCAAGCGGTGATCCCGGAACGGCAAAAATATCGCGCCCCTGCTCGCCCGCAAAACGCGCCGTGATCAATGAACCGGAACGCAATGCCGCTTCGACGATTACAATCCCATAACTCAAGCCAGAAATGATCCGGTTCCTTCGTGGAAAATCACGACCGCGCAGTTCCCACCCCATCGGCATTTCGCTGAAAACCGAACCCGTTTCCGCAATCGCATCTATGAGATCGCGATGTTCATCCGGATCAGGCTTTTCATGCCCGCCTGCGAGCACCGCCACCTTACCCGATGATAATTAAGCGCGATGAGCCGACGCATCTATGCCGTGCGCAAGGCCTGACACGATCACAAAAGTAGGTTTACCGAGATCGGACGCCAGAACGCTCGCCATTTTCAAACCTGCTGCCGAAGCGTTGCGTGAACCGACAATCGCTACGGAGGGTTTCGATAAAATTGAAACACGACCATGCACGCCAATGATGGGCGGCGCAAATCAATCACACGCAAAAGCGCAGGATAATCAGCCTCGCCCATCGCGATAAAACGGACACCCATGGCAGATGCACGCGTGATTTCATCTTCCGCTTCCGCGACGCTCACAACTTTTGACGGTCGCCCTTGTGATTGAAGAAGCGACGGCAGGGCTTCAAGCGCTGCCGCTGCACCACCATAGCGATTAAGCAAAGAGCGAAATGTCCGAGGACCGATGCTTGTTGTGCGGGTTAACCGTATCCAATCGCGGCGCTGACGATCAGTGAGTTACTGACCCGCCGGTTGATCCGGCTTCGGAGGTTGCGCCATTCTTGGCTCCGATCCGCCCTTCGGTGCCCGCCATCAACCGCTTAATATTTGCGCGATGCGTCACCCACAACACAATTGTAAGTAGGAAAAAAACGCCACCCGTAAACACATCGCTGAAATACGCAGCCACAAAAGGAGTAACGAGGCTCGCGACAAGAGCCGACAAAGAAGAATAACGCGAAAGTCGCACGGTTAGCAACCAGCTTGCCGCAAAGGCAACTGCCGCGATAGGCACAAGCGCCAGTGCCACGCCAAGATAGGTCGCAACACCTTTGCCGCCTTTGAATTTAAGCCACACCGGAAAGAGATGGCCCAAAAACACGGCAATCGCGGCAGGCAAGTCCGTTGCAGCACCGAAAACATAATGCGCGACGAGAACGGCAGCCGTTCCTTTGAGCATATCACCGATCAAGGTTGCCGCTGCCAAACCCTTGCGTCCGGTGCGCAAAACATTTGTCGCGCCGATATTGCCTGAACCGATGCTTCTTAGATGGCCTGCGCCAAAAATTTTTGTGAGAATGACACCAAAGGGAATTGAACCCAAGAGATAGGCGACAATCACAGCGAGAAATGAAAGAACATCTTCGGACATCATCACGACCTTATTTTTGGTCTTAAATGCAATCAAGATTCTTGAACAATACGACCGGCCACCATCGCCATATGAACACGGCCTTGCAGACGTGCGCCATCAAAGGGCGTGTTCTTACAGCGCGAATGAAGCGTATCGGGATCAAGAACAAAAGGCTCATCAGGATCAAACAAGATAAGATCTGCCGGCGCTCCTTTCTTCAAACGCCCCTGCTTCATGTTAAGAAGATCCGCCGGACGTGTTGCCAAAGAACGGATCAAAGTTGTGAGTGACAAGTCACCATTATGAACCAGACGAAGCGCAACGGGCAGCATGGTCTCAAGACCGATGGCGCCATCTGCACATTCAATAAAGGGTTGCCGTTTGGCTTCGACATCTTGCGGATTATGATCGGACACAATGACGTCGATGATCCCTGAAGCCACGCCCTCAATCATTGATCTGCGATCCTCTTCGGCACGCAAAGGCGGCGAGAGCTTCAAAAAGGTTCTGTAAGAGCCGATGTCATTTTCATTCAGCGCAAGATTATTAATCGAGACGCCGCAGGTGACGGGCAGGCCTTCATCCTTAGCGCGCGCGATGATTGCAATCGATTCAGCACATGAAATCATTGCCGCGTGATAACGCGCGCCAGTCAAACGCACGAGCGCAAGATCGCGCTCTAACATAATCGTTTCAGCGGCTTTCGGAATGCCAGGCAATCCCAAACGGCTGGCAAGCTCGCCTTCATTCATCACACCATCCGAAGACAAAGACGGCTCTTCTACATGATGAACAATTAACGCATCGAAATCGCGCGCATAAGTCAGAGCGCGGCGCATCACTTGCGCGTTTGAAACTGAACGCGCGCCATCGGTAAAGAACACCGCACCCGCTTCACCCAATAAACCGAATTCAGTCATCTCTTTGCCATGCAGACCTTTTGTGAGCGCTGCAGAGGGAATGAGGCGCACGCCCGCCGTGTCACGTGCACGACGAATGATGTAATCGACAACCGCCGGGTCATCGATTGGCGGATTTGTATCAGGCATACAGACAACGGTCGTCACACCACCGGCAGCGGCCGCACGACTGGCTGATGCAAGCGACTCGCGATGTTCTGCTCTGGGTTCACCCACAAAGGCGCGCAGATCTACAAGACCCGGTGACAAAGCGCGCCCACGCGCATCAATAACCAACGCACCATCTGGCGGCAATGACGCATCAATCGCATGACCCATTTCACGAATGACGCCATTCTCAACCGCCAAGGCACCCGCTTCTTCACGACCTGTTTCAGGATCGATAAGCCTTGCATTGATGATGAGGGTGGGACGGGAAGCGCTCATCATCGCCCCTCCGCATTCGACAAATGGCGTGAAAGCGCTTCAAGCACGGCCATGCGCACCGCAACGCCCATTTCAACCTGTTCACGAATGAGTGATTGCGCGCCATCAGCAATATCAGACGCGATTTCAACACCGCGATTCATCGGGCCCGGATGCATCACAAGCGCATCAGGCTTTGCAGCGGAAAGTTTCTCGCGATCCAATCCGAAATAATGAAAATATTCTTTCACTGAAGGAACGAATGAACCATTCATCCGCTCGCGTTGCAGACGCAACATCATCACAATGTCAGCGTCCTTCAATCCTTCGCGCATATTTGTGTAAACGCGCGCGCCCATATTCTCGATGCCACGAGGCAATAAGTTGGTCGGCCCGATCACCCGCACTTCAGCGCCGAGCGCATTCAAAAGAATGAGATTGGACCGTGCGACGCGCGAATGAAGAATGTCACCGCAAATCGCCACCACGAGACCGCGAATACGTCCCTTGGCGCGGCGAATGGTCAAGGCGTCAAGCAGCGCTTGCGTGGGGTGCTCATGAGCGCCATCGCCCGCATTGATGACGGAGCAATCGACTTTGCGCGCAAGCAGTCCCACAGCCCCTGCTGCATGATGGCGGACGACGATGAGATCGGGCCGCATTGCATTCAGTGTCATTGCGGTATCAATCAGTGTCTCGCCCTTTTTGATCGAGGACGAGGCAACCGACATATTCATAACGTCAGCGCCCAACCTTTTACCGGCAAGCTCAAAACTCGCTTGCGTGCGGGTAGAGGCCTCAAAAAAGAGATTGATCTGGGTGCGGCCGCGAAGCGTCGCTTTTTTCTTTTCAACCTGACGGGAGACCTCGACCGCCTCCTCCGCCATATCGAGCAATTGCAAAATATCTTCCGGGGTCAGCCCCTCGATACCAAGGAGATGGCGATGCGGGAACAAGCGGGGTTCGCGACGGGAGATTGACATATTGCCTCGCCTATAAAGGGGGAAAGGCGCCGCCGCAAGGCAAGCAGACGCCCTTAAACGAATGATCCACGCCTCACAGCGCTTAGCCCGCTCGGGAGGATTTTTCCGGGGCGGGACTTGACCCTGACGACCAGTTTCGCCATGTGAAGCCCTTCGCCGGCGGTCCCCCCGCCTGTTTTTTTGGTCTGAGCCGGAAAAAAATCATGAAAGTTGTCATCGTCGAATCGCCCGCCAAGGCCAAGACGATCAACAAATATCTCGGCAAAGGCTATGATGTGGTCGCTTCTTTCGGCCATATCCGCGATTTGCCCCCGAAAGATGGCTCGGTTGATCCTGATCAGGATTTCATCATGACCTGGGCGATCGACGGCAAGGCGTCGAAACGCGTGTCCGAGATTGCGAGCGCGGTCAAAAATTCTGATGGCCTAATTCTCGCTACCGACCCGGATCGCGAAGGCGAAGCGATTTCGTGGCATATTGTCGAGACACTGAATGCGCGTAAGGCGCTCAAAGGCATCCCCGTCGAACGCGTCACCTTCAACGCGATCACCAAAGACGCCGTTAAAGACGCAATGGCGCATCCGCGCGATGTCGATCAGGCGCTTGTTGATGCTTATCTCGCGCGTCGCGCGCTTGATTATCTCGTGGGCTTCCGCCTCTCGCCCGTTTTGTGGCGCAAATTGCCGGGTGCACGATCGGCCGGTCGTGTGCAATCGGTAGCTTTGCGTCTCGTCTGCGAGCGCGAGCGCGAAATTGATATGTTCCAAAGCCGCGAATATTGGTCGATCGCCGCAACGCTTGCGACACCGAAAGGCCAAGAATTCGAAGCGCGGCTTGTTGGCGCTGATGACAAGAAAATCAACAAACTTGATATTGGCTGTGGTG
>Ga0194118_10005004_pt1 | contig 14092 bp, 12 predicted proteins | sample TA2MahsurfametaG_2_FD_148662 | JGI IMG/M metagenome (GOLD analysis project Ga0194118, IMG submission 148662) | Freshwater microbial communities from Lake Tanganyika, Tanzania - TA2015013 Mahale N5 surface | ecosystem: Environmental > Aquatic > Freshwater > Lake | place: Tanzania: Lake...
TCTCAAAGTCTAATCTACTTCTATTCTTGAAATAAAAGAGTAGGCACTCAAGTTCTAGCCTCGGCTCTATGTGTACTTGGTGGTGGCACAGACCGTTACTAAAGAAACCATCACGCCAAATAACTAGTGGGGCCCAGTAAGCATCGTCATCGAAACGACTGACTAATGCACATACATATTCCCAAAAGCTGATTCCGAATTCTTCACATTCCGACCAAGTTGTAATGTCAAGGACTTTACGAATCAGATTTAGGGGTGCGCTTGGACTCAGAACCGAGACAGCCAGCAGAGGGGCAAGTCCTCCTAAGTCCCAGGGATAGATATCCAGAGGATTGTCTTCTTTGAGAGTTTGCGACTTGAAATCCCAAACTCCCAAAAATCTCTCGAATAGATCCTTTAAGTCTTTCTCATTGGGTCTTTTCAGGGCGACGATTGACGTCAAAACAATCGGATCTCTCCAAAATTTATCAGAAGTGAAGAAAAGTTCTAAGTGTTTGCTCGTATCTTTTGAGTCAAGAATCTTCTCATCTACAAGATCTAGGGTTTTCCACATCAATTCCAAGAAGTCAACATGAAAACCATCAAAATTTTGTTCAGGCCATTTAGGGTGTGTTGACATTCCGATTTGAAGTAGCTCAAATTGCAAGAAAGAATCCTTTGTTAAGGGCACGATATCCATTATTAGACCTAGACCGAATGGGCCGCTTATAATCTCATCACCTATCAACGCTTCAATCGTGTCGCATTCGATCTGGCTTGCTCTAGAGAGTAGTTCTTTATAAAGAAGATCATCTTCTTTAAAGAAGTCCATAACACCTGACTCAGTTGAACGTTGTTGGGAAAACTCTGTCCACCAGTCGCACACTTCTAAAGTTGAAAGATCGTTTAAGTCAACTGGAAGGCTAGGTTCTCGTGACATCATTTTCCTATAGTAATCTGATTCCCGACTTCCTTGACAGAAATCGTGGCCACTACTTGTGGCATAAGCTCTCATTCGATGAATTTCATAGACGATGGAGAGATCGCGGAGGCGCGGATCTCACCTCAGTTGAAACGGACAAGGGACCACTATCACTGGGAGTAAAAACTAATCTTGAGGGGGCTAGATTTACGCTTCTTCTAGCAGTTGATGAGATTAATGAGCCCCTCAAGGATATGGTAATTTTAGTTAACAAGAAGACTGACGCTACTTTTCGTGTAGCACTGATCGAATTAGTTAGACACTCAACTGGGGATACAGAAATTCTAATTCCTCAAACATTTGGTTACGAGGCTCTAAAGCCCGAGGTCGGAGAGTATGAAAAGAGAAATCCTTGGAGTAAAGATGACTTTGCTGCCTGGCTTCTTGCGCACGAACCTTCGTCACTTCCCAAGTTTGAACAATTTATAGAATTAATGGCGAAGAGTGGTCATCAGTGGGGTGGGACAAAATCAGAGACACCATCTGGCGCTATCTGTGTGAGGACTACGAATGGCTTTAGATATCCTTTGGTTTTCCATTCTTACGACTTTGCCACAATTGAAGCAAGATTTGTTGATTTTAGAAAAGAACTTTATGTTGATGAGTTGGTAAGTATTTTCGTAGATATCAAAGAGATTGATGTCGCTGCAATAAGGAACAAAGAATATGGAGTTAAACCCAAAATTGCTGTATCGAGGTTAGATGATCCTTTGCTTACTGCTTCGCTGCTAGCCTTATGTGATCGAGTTTCAAAAAGCTGACTTAGAAATTTGAAGTCATATCCAAAGGTGGGTTCAATCTTAATATTTGTGAACTAATCTAAGCATGTGTGGACTTTTTGCGATGGAAGATTTATATTTAAGAACATGTCAATACTTGGCATTCTTAATCATTTATTTAAGGGGTAATAATTATGCGACTTGCTGTCCCCAACCTTCTGGAAGAGGGTCAGATTCACCAAACAGGAATAGGTATTCTCAATTTACTTGGCGTTGATCTCTTTAATTCCATAGATGAGGCACTTATGGAAATTGAAGGTCAAAATTGGCTTACAAATTACAGAAAATCTAATTTAGTTTATTTGAATTATAATTTTAATGATCCGTCTAGCCTGTTAAAGGAGCTACTTAGAAATAGTTCTTCTCCTTTGAGAAAACCAATCAAGGCCAAAGTAATCCAAAAAGAGTTAGTGGCTTTTTTTAGTAGACTACAAATTATTCTGGATGATAGAAACGACTGGATTCATCACAACTCAGTTTTTAGCACTCAAAGTTTAAAAACTCTAATCTTGAATATTTACCCGATTGCAAAAAAGATGGAGTTGCCGTTGGTTCTTGAATGTGACTTGCTGCTTGCAAAACTCGACGGAGTTGAACCAGATGTTCCGCAAATTGAGACACCTCTGGTAGCAGAAAGTCCAACTGGAACAGAGTCAGATTTGGTAAAAGAAATCAGAGATGTCCTACCAAACAGTGAGAGAACGATTGGGGAATTGATTGATGGAAAGTTCTTAGATTTTTCATATGTCTTGCACTTAACTGGGGAGATAAGAGATAGAAAGACAAGCGAACTTTTAAGTCAGGTCAGGCCTGAGGTTTCAGAAAGTTTGGGAGCACTACTTATTGCCAGGAAACCAAATGGTGGTCGTCTGAGAATCATGCCAGAAGGCACCCTAGTTGCTTATTTTGAAGATCATTGGGGCTATTTGGCACAAGTTACTCCTGAACAATGGTTTCCTAGCCATCTATTCCACCAGATTTAAGTCAGCACTTCTAAATTGTCGCCCAAAGTTCTTGATGTAGTTTTTGTTGCTCAGCGATTGCGACTTTACTGGGTGCTGAAAGGGGATCTTTAGGTAAAACTACTTCTCGATCATTAAGTTCTGCATAATCTTTCAATGCATCTTCATGAACTTTTACTCGAAATTTCCGGCCGCCGTGATCATAAATTACCCTTATTAGCCCTCTATCAAAGAGGCGATGGATGTCTACTCGCATTGGAATTGCATTTTGAAGCTCATCGCTCTCCGGGCCAAAGTAGGGGACTATGTGAGCAACTTCGATGGCCTCAACTGTTTTAATCTGTGTGATCGCGCATTGTGAATCGTATTCTGTAAGGACCAGATCACGAAAATCAGCTGCACCAGGACGAGTTGCTACTTCGCGTAATTCTTTGGGCAATGCAACTCGCATCTCTTTCCAGTCAACATTAGGCGCCCACTCATCAAAAATCACTTCTACTGGGAGTGGGTCGATTGGTTTGCCAAGCCACTCCAAAACTGCATTCTTTACTTGAAGAAGTCCAATTGCAGTGACAGTCCCTCCGCCGCCAGAGGGAGTAAGCTCACTAGAAAACTTCTCATTCCACTGAAGATGACTTGATTCGATGATTTTCCTTGCCATTTGTGGCATCCCTTGAACCACCGGTATCCCCATCTCGATGGCGATGCTTGTAAAAAAAGCGCTCGGAATCGAGGATCCTCTATTTAGAGGAAATTCAGGAATTCCTATTAATTGAGAGATCTCTTTAATCGTCTCAGCTTTTCTCGGCACTCGTTGGGTCATGTTCAGAAATTGTCCTACCTGCAAGCTATCTTGTGCAAGTGGGCATAACCTTTATTGATCTTTTTGCTGGAATCGGGGGATTCCATGCCGTGGGTAGTGCCTTCGGTTGGAATTGCGTGATGGCAAACGAAATTGATGAAGCAGCCGCCAGAATCTATGAAAAGAACTGGGGCATGAACCCTCTTGGAAACATCAATGATTACACGAAACCAAAATCCAAAAAAGTGATTCCCAAGCATGATGTTTTATTCGCTGGTTTCCCGTGTCAACCATTTTCAAAAAGCGGCAAGCAACTGGGAATGGAAGAAGCCCGAGGTTCTCTCTTTCATGATATTGCTGTGGTTATTAAAAGTGCCAACCCAACCTTAGTAGTTCTCGAAAATGTTAGAAATTTGGCTGGTCCAAGACACTCACACGAATGGAATTATATTATCTCAAAACTTAGAGATCTTGGTTATCGCGTGTCGAGCAAGCCATTTGTTGTTTCTCCGCATCGGATTCCTCCCTCATATGGTGGGACACCTCAAGCACGGGAGCGAGTTTTTATAGTGGGAACTAAACTTCCTAAGAATTTTAAAAAAGTCAACCAAGCGTTTCTTGATGTTCCACTCTTTTTTCCTACAGACTTTGATGGATGGGATCCTAATTGCTGGGATCTGATGACTGACCTGCCAATAAAAGAAAATCCAAAAGACTTTTTGAAATATAGACTGTCAAGTGATGAAATAGAAATTATCAATGCTTGGGATGATCTTGTTGCAAGAATGCTGGAGGATAGAGATGGTGTTCGGCTACCAGGATTTCCACTTTGGTCAGACATTTGGGGTAAGAAACCTCTGTATAAATATGACGACAAAGCACCAGATTGGAAAATGGATTTTGAATTTAAAAACAGGCAGTTTTATCTCGAGCATAGAGAAATAATTGATTCTTGGTTTAAAGCTCACCCAGAGATCAGAAAAGGTTCACCATCAAAAAGAAAATTGGAGTGGCAGGCTCAGGACTTAAGTAGCATTTGGGAGGGACTAATTCATTTCCGACCTTCAGGTATACGTGTGAAGCGATCAACTTATGTACCTGCTCTAGTCGCAATAACGCAAACTACGATTTTAGGGCCGCTTCAGAGGAGAATCACGCCTGGTGAAGCCGCTTTACTTCAAGGTCTTCCAAAGAATTTTTCATTCTTGAGCCAGAGTGACTCTTTATCATACAAACAACTTGGCAATGGAGTTTCTGTTGGAGCTGTTTATCAGGTGGTAAGAGCAGCAGCACAAAGAGACCAAGAAATAATGAAAATCACTAATCCAAAGTTGTTAAGTTCAATTTTAAAGTCACTTCAAACTCCAACATTTATTAAAGGTAAAGAGAAGAAAAACGTATCGAAGCTTATTTCCTAGTTATTCTTGTCCCCAACTTTAAATAGTTGCCCTAACATTCCTTTTTTATTATTCGGGACTATTAGCCCAAGTGCAATGACGTCTGGTCTTCTTGTCTTTTCATAAATAGGCCGAACTCGATGTACTTGAATACTCAAACATTCTCTTAGAAACATTTCTGAATCTCCTGGATAGTTACCTCCAGACTTTGGTGTTGGGCCCTGCCATAAAGTCGCTATTCTTTGCTCGTCAGGCAAGAGTTGAGGATTCGCCTTAAAACGTAACATAGATCTCTCGCGTACATATTGAGTTTTACTCTTTGGATTCCAATCCATCAAGACAATACACGCCTTCTCAATTTCTCTTTCGTCCGCGATGACCCTGAGTGCCCAAACCATGTCACTAAGTTCTGCTCTGTTATCAGGGGCCATGGGCCAATCTGCCAATAATTCGAGAGCGTCATTAAGGTTTACTTCGCAAGAATAATTCCTGAAGCTCGTTCTGTGGTCATTATTCATGGGTTTAGGATCATTGCATAGTGAATAAATTCTTTCAAGAAATGGCTCTTTATGGGTCTGCAATATTGGATCAAAGAGAGTTTGTTGTTTAAAGGTAGACAAGCTCTTGTGAAAAATTCCCATGGAAATGACTTGTTTCCTCACCGGGTTGTACTGAGGATCAAGAAGGAATCGGCGCCGCCAATCCGACAATTTCTCCTTTGCTCGATCAATTTTCTCAAGTTCACCCCTGATGGATTTTTCGTGCATTACGTAATCAAAGTAAGCCTGAGCATTGTCTTGAAAGAACCAGCCCCTTAGTAAATCCTGATAACTTCTCTTATAGCCAAAAAATCGCCCACGCTGTTGGATAACATCAACGTTGCCTACTCCGATAGACCTAGGCATAAATGTAACGGCAAGATTTTCAATGGTGAAACCTCTCTCAAGACTGTTCCCCCCGATAACAATCCAGCCCGCATACGACTTCCATTCGTCTGGTGTAATTTCGTCGCGCTTGGAGTTCACAACTCGCACTTTAATTTTTGAAATCCACCACCTCAACTCTTCTAGTGCAGTGTCAAGATTCCAATCTTGAGGAAATTTGTAAGTTTTCCCTAACTCTTGTTCAGCAGGGATAAAGAATTTCTCCTTTTCGGATTGATACAGTAATTCAGTTTGATCTTGAAGAATTGTTTGCCAAGATTCCAGTACGCTATTTACCCAAGCAAAATGTCTTAGGTGAGAACTAATCTTTGTATGCGGATGAACTAGCATGGAAATAGGCTTTGGCAAGTATCTCTTTTGTGCAACATAAAGAGTTAGTAAATAGTAAGCTAGTGCTTTCTTTAGACTGTGAGGAACCGACACAGACTGGCTCGTATCAAATATAGCTGGAGCTTCAGTGTTTGGTATATATCTTACAAAAGAACTCTTCTCGTAAAAGAGATCTTCTCCACCTAGGTAATCTGCTCCAGCTTCTAGCAGAGTTACATATTTAGGTGACAGAGTATCTTCGATACCAATTAACAGCGGGCCTTGAGGTGTTGCTGTATACATAACGTAACTGTGTCTTTTTGAAGCTTGTCTCATTCTTTTAATTGCTGCGTAGATTGGAGATTCTTTGTTTTCTGTGTGCAGTAAATTCAGGCCTGCTTGATCTCCCTCATCATCTACGATCAAAACAGGGTAATTGCCTATACTGAATCTTCCTTTGAGGGACTCCAGAATATAGGTTATTTCATCAATCGACTCACGTTTCTTTAAACAAGTAATTATGACTGTTGGTTTGAACAGATCTGGGGCTTTCATCTCTGTCCAGATAGAAAGTGACTTCAATATATTGTTAGCATTTTCTCGGCGCTTTGCTCGAGTTAATTTCCGCTCTATGATCCAAGGATTTGCTCCGCCATCACCGTCAGCCCTTAAATCTCTCCTTAATCGGTCAGTGGTTTGACTTAAAAGGATATTCTTGGTTCCTGCCAAGACAATAACCAAGGGAAATCCATTCTCATGAGCCAGCGCAATTAGCGCCGTAAAAGACATCGTCTTGCCACTTTGAACCTGGCCCACCACGAGTTGACAATTCGATGAAATTTCTCCGTTTAACAGGTCAGTTCTCTGCAAGATTCTCTTTGTTGTTTCAAGGAGTTTTATTTCAGAATCCTCTGGAAGATTCTGTCTCTTTATAAAATTGGAGAATTCTCCACCTATGTTAATCATTGTCACCTTCGTCATAAACTAAGTCAGCATCAGAACGACTCGAAAGAAAATTGCGCAAGATTTCATTTACCTGGATTCTCAAGAATTGTGCAGACTCATACCCTGCGCTCACGCCTTGAATTTCAGCAATTCCTAAAGCTAAGGCAATTCTAAGTATTGGTTCTAAAGAATCCGGATCGGCAACAGTAAAAGAATTCATAAAAGGGTGTTCCCTGTTAAGTGTAATTACCCATTTGTCTCCATCTTTGGGAGACACTCTCAGCCAAGAGAAATCGTCTGCTTGATCTTTCACTTCCAGAATGATGTCCGACTTGAATTGTGGAATCAATTTTATGCTACTCCGAATAACTTTCGTATCGATACTTCTTGGTGGCTCAGGGATTTCATCCAGCAGCGGAGTCTCAAAACCCTCTCCAAGAGAATCGACCCCTCCTTCAATGAGAGCCTTGGTGGTGGTTTCAACAACTTCCTCAAGCGTTGCCGAAACTTTTGCTTTGGAAGCCTTCGAATTGTCAGTAGCTCTGTAATTACGAGCCATTTTCAATAGAGGGCTTGGGTCTGCATTTAAAATCTCTTTAATCTTTCTAAGCGCTTCTTCTTCTTGACCCTCCCGCCAAACTACCGAGTCCTTAAATGATGTGACTTTTAATTCTGATACATCTAACTCGCCAATTATTCTCTGTCTTTCAAAACTATTTGCTCCGCCAAAAATTAGGGCGGGTCTATAAAGATCATCAGGGCTATCGGCTAAATTTCCAGCACCTTGGACAACTTTTCTTCTCCAAAGAAGGGCTAACCCAGCCCGTTTTGTGTCTCCTTTATCTAGGATCCCGATTCGCCCTCGAATAACAGGAGGCTTATCGCCTGAGTATTCCGCTACAAAAGATTCATTTAACTCTACTTCGAAGTCCTTGAACCATTCAGAATTATCTTCTCCGATGGGGCCTTTATCGTTGGGCCAGTAAGGCGCTTTTAACCAATTGTAAGTTATAGCCTCTTGAGTCTCGCCATTAATCGTGAGAACCAATTCACCAGTCTTGAGAAAATCCCGATACATTGACCTTAAGTAACTTCTTAATCTTGACGCAGCTCCAGCTGTAGGAATAGGTTGGTTTAGTTGGCTTAAAATAATTCTAGTACCGTGAGTCTTAGGGCTGCTCATTAATTCTTTTTGAATATCAAGAGAGTAAATCTCGTTTTCAATTATCTTCTTGATATCAAATATAACAATCCTTGCGGCCGGCTCCCCCAGAGCCCTTGTCCTTATCGTAAAGTAGTTTGAATACCAACATGCTGAGCTCTTCATTCCAATTCCATATTGTGAAATTTTCGACTTGTCTGTAGGCGGCATAGCCGGGGTAAATGCTCTTGAGATGTCTTTTGTAAATATACCTGCTGCGTTATCAACTATTTGAATTGTGGGATTTGCTCCTCCATGAAAATTTATGTCAATTCTTAAGCGATAATCCGGTCCATGCAGGGCCCGCAACTCATCTTGATGTTCTAGATAAGACTGTATTGAGTTGTCGACCATCTCCCCCAGGGCCACCCAAGGCGTGTAACGAAGAGAAGGGAAAAGAGCATAGAGGCCGACACCCGGGCGTATTTGTACATTTTCACTGTCCCCGAAATCGTCTATCATGATCAGATAGTAGTTGAGGTATTTACCGGGCGTCTACTATCTGCACATTTATCGACCTCGAGGATTGGACCAAATTAGTGGCTCGAATATATAAGAGACCTGAAATCCCACTACTTTTAAGTGTTAGTGAACTGTTTTTGCGCGATGTTGTTTTGAATATTCCAAAGTGGCAGCGTGAATATTCTTGGGAAGCTGACGAGGAGGTCAGACAACTTCTCGATGATTTGACCACATTTGCAGAAAGTAAAAGAAATAATTATGTGCTTGGCTCAATTATTACTTACTCGCTTACGGATGGTTCGCATGCGGTTGTCGATGGTCAGCAGCGCACAGTAACTCTTTACACCTTGATTGTCTCAGCTCGTGATGTTTTAGAAAACAAATTGATAGCAGATTTTGGATCTGTTTTGTCAGCCCCCGAAGGATTCAGGGCATTGCATCAGACGCTAAACTCTATCACTCGTAAAATCTCTCTTGATACTCAAGCTAAAATCACAATCCCAATCAACATGGAGTATGGTGATGGAAACGTACTACTCACTACCCTAGCTATAAAAGAGCAAAGGCCTCAAGATCTAATTTCTGTTACTCAGTCTAACATTTTGAATGCCTACGAGAAATGTAAAGATCACATAGAAAAGACCTTTGTTGACTTAACACAATTAGGTGAGTTCATTCAAGGAATTCTTCAAGGAACTTTTCTTGTTGAAACTAATGTGGGCGATCAAAGACAGGCGCTTGATATATTTTTCAAGATGAATTCAAGAGGTAGGGATTTGGAGGGAGCTGACTACCTTAAGAATTACCTATTCCAGTTTGTAGACGACACCCAGTATGACGATTTATCCGAAAAGTGGACTGAAATGACCAAGGCGCTTAGAAGTGCAGATTCTTCTCGCAGCAAACTTAAGACTCCAGAATTCTTTCTTAGAAACCTAGCCATTGTGAATCATGGAGAGAAAATCAGTGGAGACCTCGGAGTTTATGCCTATTGGGAAAGAAAGTTTAACGAAGATCCGAATCAGGTTAATGACTTCCTTGAGAACCTTCAGGATATGGCTAAAGTCTTTAGCGCTATAGCAGGAAATAAATTGATTGGCGTAAACGAAATTAATCCCAACATGTTGGGTGCCGACTTTTTCAAAGGCACTCAATATCTGCCGGTTCTTCTGGCAGGCAGCCATCTTGCTCAGTATGACTACTTATCTGAACTGGTTAATGGTAGATATTTAATCTATATTCTCTCCCAAGAAAGAACTCAAGATTTTGAATCAATGATCCCGCGGTGGGCTAAGAAGATTGCTGACCTTCAGAAATCTGCATCGAAGACAGAAATAGAGGAAGCTTCCTGCAGCGTCCCGGGAGTTCGGTTAGACCAAGGCAAATTAGCAGGACTTGAGAATAGGCTGATGGATTTAAGTTCACCAAGAGATGATAGAAAAATTCGACTTGTTTTGGCTACTGCATCTCTGACTTACGAAAATGGATTATGCGAGTTGCCAGAATTTCTAAAAAAGTACAGGCCAAACAAGCACACAGGTTTTGATCTAGACTTAATCTTGAATAAAGAAGAAATTTCTAGCAAAGTGGATGAAGCAAATTTAAAGGATTACTACGGAATAGGTAACCTAGCCCTAATTAATGGACAAGCCAAGCACTACGCGAATAAACAACCACAATCTAAAGAAGATTTATATGTTAATGATAAAGGCGTTCTCACCAGAGCACTTAGCTCTGCTCACTCAGTTGGTGATAGAACATTAAGTAAAATCTGCAAAGAAATTAGAGAAGATTTTGCGGCAGATCTGTACGAATGGAATATTGAACAAATAAGGGATAGAAGTCGCTTTATTATCGACCGTTTCATTTATTCATTACCAGAAATTTTATTACCTTAAAGTTCAATAATGAAAATTGTGACTGGTCGAGGAAGCATTAAATTTCCTTACATGCTTGGAGAATCATTCAAGCGCTCTGAGTTACATGAGAGGATTGGTGGTTCTTTTCGACATGGCATGACTTCAGCAAACAAAGGTGCTGATTTTCTGCTATTTCATGATGAAGAGAGTAACTACCGGTTTGGCTACGACCAGTGGCAAGGATTTCAAGCAGATGGTTCTTTTCACTATACAGGACAGGGGATTAAGGGTGACCAAAAACTTACACGTTCCAATTTAGGACTACTCCGAACAAATCAAAAGTCATTACCTATACGCTTGATAGAATCTAAAGGTGGCATTTGCACCTATTTGGGACGCTTTGCTTTAGGTGCTCCACCGTACTTCGAAAAATTGGCGCCAGATGTCAAAAAAGAAAGTTTGCGAAAAGTATTCGTCTTTAATCTTATTCCAGTTTCGGCTGTAAAGGACATAAAGAAAATGAAGTTGTCTCAGCCTCAGGTGATTGGACAAAACCAGGACTGGACAGCCCCAAGCAGCACTCCCTTAAAAAAAGAAATGGGTCAGCAAGAAGAGTCCATAATTAATTTGATTGAATATGAACTTCAAACTCGATTCGGAAAATACTTAATAAGCAAAGGCCATACCCCCCTAAGCCACACATTTAAGTTTTCGAATCTTCAAGGTAGTCTTAAACCAGATTTCTGGGTACCTGATCTTCAACTAGTTATTGAGGCGAAAGCCTCGAGTGCTCGTGATTACGTTCGGCTTGCGATTGGTCAGGTCTTGGATTACGCAAATTTGGCAAAACTTGAAGGTGCCTCAATGTCTCCTGCAATATTGTTGCCAAGTTATCCAGCACATGACTTAGGTGAACTCCTGCACTCTCTTGGAATAACACTTATAGTCGAGTCAAAAGATGGTTTTGACTTCATTGGCTAGATTTTGGCGACCGAAGTAACTTTGTGATCTTGCTTTATAACCATACCCCAGCTCTTATGGCATCCCTATCTGGCCAAGCATCTCCTGCCTCGCTATCAAAGGAGATGATCCGAGATATCTCAAGAAAGTATTTAAGTGCCCATGGCGAAGTTCCAGTAACCGTTGAAGATCTCGCCCAGATTCAAGAGGCGATAGACGTGAGACGCCCAGTGAACGTTTATCAACTCGTTTCCCTGGGTTAATAACAGTCTCATAGTGTGCAATCGGATCTAGATTAAGATCAAGAGCTACTAATCCAATTTCGGTTGCTCTAGGATTGTTAATTGAGGTAGTTTCAAAATCAATGACTGTGATGAAGCCAGGCAAAACCAAGGTTTCTCCTCTCTAAGCAACTGAAGGCTATATCAGCAATCTACGGCGAGCACTTTTGTCCTCCACGCCATGCATAACTGACCACACATCCCCCAAGGCTTTAGCAAAGAGCCGATTCTTATAGTTTGCAACCGCTGACTTAAAGTTTGGATAGTCAATACATCTAGCCTGATCTGCTACCCAATCTACAAAGTTCTCACTTGATAGCTCTAATCGGTAGGGGTAATCAGCGAGGGGGGTGGGCTTAATTCCAGTGTGATACTTCTTGGAGATCGGAATAAGCGATTCCCGATCTCTCGACCGTACGATAATCGTACGGTCGTCAGTATTCCTAACAGCACTTACAAAGCCTGATGTAGTAAAGATCCACATAATTTCTCTCTCTTTCTCTAGTTTTGTTCTGAATCTTGGTTTGACCAAATACCTTGACCGGTTCGCACCTCTATGGTGTCCGAAGGTGTTATGCCATATACCTGGCGTAAGGTTTTGGTGAAAAGTTCTGCAACAACCTTTGGATCAGCGCTCTCCTTATGGAGGAACTTGAAATAATTTGGCATGTTTTCCTCCTCCGAAAGTTCCCAGCCAAACTCATTCATAGTGTTCTGAGCATCAACTGAAAGCATGGGCCGTAAGAATTTGTTACTTACGGCCTCAATCGTCATGGCTCTGTCATCCTCGTAACAAATCTGGAGATAGGGATGGCAGCCTGAATACCGCTTTGAATATGTCTGGATAATCAAAAGATCATCGGCAGACTCGATCATCTCTGTAAAGAGTCTTGTGATTTTAAGCCACTCCTGAGCAACTGCCACAGCTTGCTCAGGAACGCCCAAGATGTCTTCAAGGAGTTGATCTACTTCGTTCATAGCTCTCTCCTTACGCGCTTTGTGGAAGCTGGCTTGAAGGTTGGTTGATGAAAGCCTCCCCAGCTGTCATTAACCAATTGACGTAGTGATCATTAAAGAGGGCGATAGCAGCGCGGCTCTTTCTAATTGTGCGGATTGCATCCTCCGGAGACATTCCATCTTTAATCAGAATGAGCGCAGTAACAAGACCTGAGCGATTTAAACCTGCTTGGCAACGGATAAGGACTTGATCGCCCTTCTTCCACTGCTTATATCCCCAGTTGACTGCTTGGCGGAGTCGTGACAAGTCCATGTCACTGATACGTGCATCTGGAACTCCATAACGATATTCCTGGACTTTCCAGTCAGCTGGTCTGGCCCAGGCATACATAGTGACAATCGAATCAAATGGCAGATCGTCACGACGTGCGTATGGATTTGCTGGGAGGTGAATGACGTCATTGTCATCTGTTCCTCCCATATAGAGTCTTTCAAGAATCTCTGAATACAGAGATGTTGGTTCATATGTCATGTTTTCTTTCTCCTTAATTGAGGTAATCGGGATCATTTTTTGACGTGTCGATCTGCTCTTCACGGAATGCACGCGAACGGCTCATACGTGAATATGACTCGTACATACGTTTTGCTGAATGAAGATTGTCTTCAGTTTCAGCGATGTTAGCTAGGCGATCCATCTCATCTGCTTCAGATTTGATGATTTCAAGTGATTCAGCGCTTCGCTCATCAGTAACTGGAATTAATGATGCTTCGTGGCGCAGCTTTTCAGCGGTGCCCTTAAGGCGCTTTGATGCGCTAGTTGATTTACCAGCGCGGATTTCATCGGTAGCAGCTGCTTTTTCAGCTTGAGCTTCTACGATTAGGCGCTGGGCGCGAACGATTGGATCTGGAATCCGGCCAGCAGCAATATCAACTGGAACTACATTTACTTGAACTGGCATTGTTACTGAGATCTCTGTCATCTCAGCAAGATTGAGATATTCCACAACAATATCTGCCACCTTGGTAAGACCAAGGGCAGCTATTCCTGGAACTTCAAGTCCAATGATGAATCTGCGATTCTCGCCTGCATAGAGATCACCGAGTTGAACCACATAATCATCGCCATCTTTCCAAAATGGCAAGCGCTGCAGAACTTGAATCTGTGGAGCTTGACTCAGCCCAACTACTGGCTTAACCCTGAGCACTGCATTAACTGCGCTTTTATCAAGTAGATCATTTACTTCAGCTGCAATTGCGCCCACTGCTTCATCAA
>Ga0194118_10005015_pt1 | contig 14063 bp, 29 predicted proteins | sample TA2MahsurfametaG_2_FD_148662 | JGI IMG/M metagenome (GOLD analysis project Ga0194118, IMG submission 148662) | Freshwater microbial communities from Lake Tanganyika, Tanzania - TA2015013 Mahale N5 surface | ecosystem: Environmental > Aquatic > Freshwater > Lake | place: Tanzania: Lake...
CTCAAGGTCAGCCTCGCACAGTTCGCTGAACCGTGCGTACAACTCGTCGGAGGTTATCCCACCTCCTACGGGTGTCTCGTTCAGGACTTGAGTGAGTTTCGCAGCAACGGCGATGTTGCCCTCGTTGGTGAACATTGCGAAGTCGGTCACGGTCACGGCGATTACTTCCAGTCCGTGTAGTCAAATGGCTTCATATTCGGGTGCTCGAGTGCGACCTTCCAGCCGTTGTTGCCTTTGTACCAGTATGTCCCCTCGTACTGACCGACGAACTCGTCGAGTGCCTCGATGACCGTGTCCTCGTAGGAGATTTCTCGGTCATTGTTCGGGTCGTAGGTGTCTGGCTCTTTGTTGACCAGAGCGAGCAGGTCGAGCAGCGCCTGACGGATTTCGTCGAGTGCGACCTCACCTGCCTTCTGGTTGTTGGTGTTTGTGGACATTTCCCTTCCCTTCTCCCTTTCGGGTCTTGTGTGGTACACACTAGCAGCACAAACATCGGAAACACAACTTACCCCCGACCCCACTACCCACGGGTGGGATAACCGGTGGCTCGCCAAACAAAAGAAGCCCCGGGGGTGGCTGACTCATCTATCGGGTTGGTGTAGCAAATAGGAAACACACACAGAGAAACACACATAGAAGGACATGAACGGTGGCTCACGAAAGTTATCCCACCTCATTGGGTGGGATAAAGATGATGAGTCTCTTATCCGATTAGCGCGTCGCTTGGGGTGTCTCGGTGACGCGCTCACGACACAGACGATACCACTCATGCCACCAAAAACACAAGTCACAGTTATCCCACCTCAACTATCGTCAGCAGTTCGCTTGGTCGTACACTTATCCACTCGCTCACGCCGTCAAGCGTGACGCAACACAGAACTATCGTGTCGCCAGAAATGGTGTCTAGTGTGTCTGCCTTGTCGTAGTCGTACCACTCACCCATTGCGTCGTGGGTGTCGTTGATAGAGTCCACGATTAGCACTAGCACGTCGTCGTACTCTTGCCAGATAAATGCCTGACCGACCCTGATATCCTTAGCCATGATTAGTGTGTTGCTCATGTCTTACTATGGGTGGTCGGTGTTACATCTTGACTCGCGTAGTTATCCCACCCCATTAGCGCAACGCACAGCAGGGTCGCTTACCCCCGACCCCACGACCCAGCGCGCCCCTTCGCCTTTGGCGAAAAAAGCCCCGGGGTAGGGTCGGGCGTGTGAACGAGTTTGAGTATTGCTTCTACGATGGAGTGCGCCAGCACACTGCTGAGAAACTTATCCCACCTTATTCAGTGAGCCATTTCTCCATTATCTCCAACAACAGAAGTCCGATGGCTCTCAACAACTCTTGCTGCGTAAGCGAGAAGTCATCTGGGTTTAGACGGTCATTGAGTAGGTCGTCAGTCAAGGAAGCGAGTGCGCCCTGTGGAGTAGAGCCGACACCTAGATAGTTGTCGGCAAGTGCTTGGAGAGTTTCGGTCACATTGGTCATACCGTCAGCCTAACAGTGAACTAGGGCAGTCTTGATACGGGTTCTCGTTGCCTTCGTTATCCTCGCACGAACACCAACCGAATAACGCCACTTGCGTTTCGTGAGTGAGTTCGGCTAGGTCGTCGTAAGACGGCGAGCCACCGAGTTGGTCTATCACCAAACTCCAATAGTCCACGAATAATCGCTCTTGTTCGGTCACGATAGTTATCCCACCTTTCAGAACACTCGTCTGATAATCCGAAACCCACGCTCGCTGAAATAGCAAGTCTCGCCGTATCCCTCTTGCGTGTGCTCGTCATACGCAACTTCATAAACGACTGAGCCGTACCGTTGCGCTTCGGCTATGTCGCTCGTTGCGTGTGCGATACGCCAACCCAACGGATAGCCGCCCGTGTCTTGCGTTGTCGGCGTAGGGTGAACCTTGCGTGTGCGCTTCGGAAACGCTACGGGTGTTCCGTGATACAGTCTCATTATTCCGATTCTTCGTCATCGTCAACTTCTTCGTCATCGTCAACGAGGAGATTCGGGAAGTAGACGATTATGTCCTTGCCGAGTGAATCCTCTTTGGAGGGCTCGTCAAGGAGAAGGTCAAGGATTTCCTCGTCTTCGTTCCCGATGAGGATTTGTGCGAGATACAAGAAGTATCGTGCTGTGTCGGTGTTGGGGATTATTCCGAGACACGACTGTCCACGCATACCTCGACCCGAGTACGGCTTCATCCGTGCGTTTGTTGCGCGTACCGCATCTAGTAGTTTATCCCACTGCTCTTCGGTTAGTGTCTGTTTCATACTTATCCCACCTCTTTCAGGTACTTCCAACCCTACGGGTGTCGCCATCAGAGACACAACTTACCCCCGACCCCACGACCCAGCCGTTCGCTTCGCTTTGCGCAGCAAAGAAAGCCCCGGGGTGGGGTCGGGCGCACGCACGGGTTCAGTATTGCCCTGACGGTGAGGCGTGTGCGCCAGCACACACTTGCGATAGTTATCCCACCTTACAAGTGTTCAATGAGGTCGCCGTCAGCAATCTCGCTGACATCGCAACCCCTGTATTCGGCGATTGCCTCCCACACAATGTCTTCGGTCATTGGGGCAAGACCCTTGCGCACTGCTACGGGTAGGCAATCGTGCCAAGAAGACGGCGCACGCCAATACGGTTCAACTATCTCCACTTCGTCGTCACGCTTCAAGGTTATTTCTACCTCGGGGTCATAAGAGCAAGAGTCCCACTCCCACTCCTCATCGCATTCGTGGCCGAATAGGGTAATCGTGCCGGTGGCGTTCTCCCACACACCATTGATGTCATACACCTTGCCATTGATGCGAACCTTGGCCTCGCACTCGTCAGCACAGCAGAGTGCCATTAGTTCAGATGCCGTGACCTTGCTGATTACTTTGATTTCGTGTGGCATTTCGTTCTCCCCTTAGTTGGTGGTAGTTATCCCACCCCAATACTATTGACACGGCCACCAGAGACACAAGAATTGATGTCTTACCCCCGACACCACTACCCAGCCCTGCCGGTGCCTGCTTACCGAAAAAAGCCCCGGGGTTCAGTCGTGTGAACAGGCTCAGTATTGCCCTGACGGAATGTGTGCGCCAGCACACGGCTGCGAAGGTTATCCCACCTAAATCGGAAGTGGTTGAGCAGAACGCACTCCGATTTTCTCAAACATAGTTGCGACAGCATTTCGTTCTGCTTGCGTTGGAAACCAAACGGTGTGCGTCGTTAGTGTGTGTAGTGCGTCTAGTTCTCTGACCCACACACGCAGACCGTATGGGTTCTCTTGCTCGGCAAAATCGTACACGGTGTTGTAGGCGATGATGTTCATTTAGTTATCCCCCCTCATTGGTGAAGCATTCCGACTATTTCTCCGTCAGCGAACAGACGCATGTACCAGCGAACCTCCTCGCACTCTGCGTGTTCCTCGCAGCACAGGATTTCCTCGCCACAACACTCGCAGTCCGTGTGAACGATTTTCCCCTCGCACGGACCGACACGGTGGTCGCCCCAGAAGGCGCATTGTTTGTGCTGGTCGGTGGTCTCTTGTGTGGTCATTACTTGCTTCCCTTCTTTTGGCGCTTGCCTGCTATCCAGCGTTCACCTGTGAGGACATTCACGATTTCTGCGCCCTCTCCGAATGCGGCGATTTCCTCAAACGCCTGCTCTCGGCGGCACTCCTCGTCAATAATCGCTTGCTTTTCTTGCTCGGTCATTTCGTTCCACGGTTTCATGTGGTTCTCCCTTTCCCTCAGTACCAACAATAGCCCACCCCACATCAAAGACACAACCGAAGTTATCCCACCCCATTAGCGCAACGCACAGCAGGGTCGCTTACCCCCGACACCACTACCCGAAGGTGGGATAACCGTTGGCTTGCCAAACGGAAAAAGCCCCGGGGTTCAGTCGTGTGAACACACTCAGTATTGCCCTGAGTGTGTGAGCCCACCTATTGCGAGGCACACTCAGTATTGCCCTGAGTGTGTGAGCCCACCTATTGCGAGGAGCGTGGGTCGGTCATCGTGCCGAGCGATAGCCGTAGCCTCGCTGTCGTGCTAGACCGAACCCACACCCTCGCTTCGAGGGCGAGCCCTCTTGCGAAATAGATGAAGTTGGTTATCCCACCCTCCAAACGCCTTCGGTCTCGTCGAGAACATTTTCATCGATAGTGAAGTCGGCTTCGTCCCAACTGAGTTGGTCTGCCTTTATCGCCGAGATTTGCTCCACGAACTTTTCGATAATCGCCTGCGCCTGCTCTTTGCTCTCTGCTCTTATCTCGACGATGGAAATGGTCAGGTCTGCCGAGTAATACTTTTCCTCGTTCATTTAGTTATTCTTCCTCATCGTGCTCGTCGTCAAACGGAACATAGTTATCGCTACCGTCATCACGCAAACCTGTGTAGATAACGATTTGCCCATCATCATCTTCCTCTATCAGGTAGTTGGGGCAAAACGCAGAAAGTTTGGTGCGAAACCGGAACCCACTCGTCGTCTTGGTGCGCTTCTTCGCGGGCTTGCGCTTCTTCGTTTTTTTCATTTCTTCTCCTTCTTCTTCTTCTTGCGAGGTTTCACTTCTCTGCCCTCTTCGTCGAGTGCTTGTTCTGCGAAGGTGATAAGTTGGTCGCCCAAGTCGGAGTACTCCAAGACTTTGTCGCTTGCGTAAAGGATTATCTGCCAATCCTCCTCGTCAAGTTCACGGTCGAGAATGTCTTCGAACCATTCTTTATCCCACCAAGCAATAACTACTTCGTCATTCTTGTCGTAGACCTTTAGACCATCGGTGATATTTTTGATAGTTGTCATTTCGATTAGATACTTTCGACTTTCTTCACCGTTATGCGTTCGGCCTCTACTCCGGAGTGCTCGATGAGGTGCTTGACTGCTACATCTGCGCCCTCTTGGGTCGCAAACGCGCACTGAGTTATGCCGTCAACCCGGACTTGGTATTCAGTGTATTTGGACATTTGGTTGTCTACCTCTTTCAGATTTATGTACCACATACGCTACGACCTCGCACATCAGAAACACAACTTACCCCTGACCCCACGACCCAGCCTTGCCGGTGCTTGCTCACAGAAAAAAGCCCCGGGGTGGGGTCGGGCGCGCGCACGAGTTCTGTTCTGCCCTGACGGAGTGTGTGGCGCACGCCTGCCGAGCAGGTGGGATAAGTCCCCCACCTGCCCGACGCGCGAGAGTTATCCCACCAACCTAGTTGTTGTTGGCGTTGGCGCGAATGATGAGATTCTGAACCTCATCGGCGAGTGCGCCCGTTGCCTTGCCCTCGTCAATAATCGGATTCTCAGCATCGTCGGCGAATCGCAGAACGCTAACCATTCCGTTCAGTTCGCGATTCGCGACAACCAGCAGACGAACGCGCCGACGCTTCGGGTGAACCGACGGTGGCAACTCGCTGTTCTCATCGTCTTCATCGCCGACAGGCGAAGCCCAACCACAGGTGAGCAGACCGATAGCGTCGTTGTCGCACGCGAGTTGCGCCGATTTCGGGTCGCTGAGCAGTTCGTACACATCGCCGTGTGTCGCGAGATTCAGAAATCGCGCGCCACCTTGCTCGGTGAACTTAACGCCGTAAAGAATCGCCTTCGGCGTGTTGTAGCCGATGCCGTTGGAATCCACAAAGGATTCCAAATCCTTCGCGAGTTCGGTGAGTGTGTCGTACATAGTTGATTCCCTTCTGTTGGAGTTGTCTCACAGCGTACCAAGTCTGCCACCAGAGACACAACCCAAAGTTATCCCACCCCATTCTGGCGTGACGCCGTTCTGTCGGAGTCGCAACGCAACGCACAGCAGAGACTTACCCCCGACGCCCACCACCCAGCGCGCCCCTTCGCCTTCGGCGAAGAAAGCCCCGGGGGTTTCAGTCGAGTAATCACACTGACCAAACAAAGCACATAGGAAAACAAACGCCCTCGCCGAACAACTGCGAACGCTGGTGGGGTTATCCCACCCGACCTAGTAGGTGGGCTCTCGCTTGGGCAGGTCTGCGAACTTGATGGGCTCGAAAAAGCAGTCACGCTCGACGGCAGGAACGCCACCGAACGCCTCAGCGTTGGCCAGTTCAGAAAAAGAGAAGTAGCCCCACTCGCACTCGAAGCCCTCGACATACCCGAAAAAAACGTCATCGCCGTCGAACTCGATTGCGTACCAAGTCCAGTTGCCGAACGGCGTGAAATACTTGACTTGGATAACCTTCTCATCTAGTTCGACGCTCTCGGTCTGGCCGATGTCGGGCAGTGCCTTGCGAATGTCTACGGGCAGCAACTTGTGACGGCGCAAGCCCTCTTGTGGTTCGGTGGTTCGAGTTGTCTTGGTCATACCTAAGACACTACTGCCCCAAACACCAGAGACACAACCGGAGAGACTGCCGGTGGCCGAGAAAACAAATAAGCCCCGCCTGCTGTCGTCGGCTTTGCTGTCGGGTTCTGCCTTGCCCCGAAGGAGCGTGTGGCGAGCGTCGCTGTGTCTCTGATGTTTCTTGCCCTACGCTTGGCACATGACCGACCTCACCGAACGCCAGACCTTGATTCGCCGATTCCCTGTCTTGACCACCACTGCCGAGCACGAATGCTTTGCTGACACTGAACACTTTTGCCCTTGCTTCACCGTGCTGGAGGTGCTGGAGGATGAATGGACTCGCCGCCTTGACGCTGGTGATGATTTTGGTGCGTGCGGCTTGCGCTTTGACGAGTTTGTCGCCGACGAGTTACGCCGAGCGGGTTTGATTCCTGCTGATGACGTCTGTGAGTGTGGTGATTCCGAGTGCCACGCCGACCACAACGCCGACACCAAGTGGGAAGCGTACTGGCACGACCGAATCTGAGTTATCCCACCCCCCTACCGTCTTGGGTTGGGGGTGGGTGGGGTTGAGTTTCTTTTTTTCTTTTTCTTTTTTTCTTGACCCAGAGTCCTTACCCCCGACCCCATCACCCTGCGCCCCCCCTTCGGGGGAAAAAGCCCCGGTATCCCCTTCGCTGGGTAACCAAAGGCTATGCTGTTATCCCACGGTTAGATTTATCCAAAAGACAGCAGGCAAAGGAACACAAAATGGCACACCAAATCGAGATAAATGATGACGGAACTGCCCGTATGGCATACGCCGATAGAGAGGTGCCGTGGCACAGACTTGGCGTGGCAATGAGGGGACTACAAACGGCAGAGGCAATGCTGGCAGCAGCACAAGCCGACTTCGATGTAGTGACGGCGAAAGTAGTGGCGTGCGACGACAACGGAGAACTACTGCGTAATGACGACGGAACGCTCGTGTTTCTTGCCGACAGTCGAGCAACGATACGGGTAAATGGAAACGGAACATACGACGGACTAGCAACCGTCGGTAATCGTTATGTCGTTCAGCAAAATCGTGAGTGTTTGGATTACGCATTAGACATCGTTGGCGCTAGTGCTGGTGACGCAGTGGTCGATACTTGTGGCGTTCTACACGGTGGGCGCGAGTTCTTCGCTTCGCTCGATTTGGGCTCGCTTGTTATCGACCCAACGGGCATAAACGACAAAATAGACAGGTATTTGCTGGTTAGAAATGGTCACGACGGCAAGACGCCGATTACATTTGCGAATACATCTGTGCGTGTTGTGTGTAAAAATACAGTTGTGTCGGGTTTGCGAACTGCGTCACGGGTGTTTAGCGCAAGACATACACGAAATGTCGAACGAGCGATAGAACAAGCGCAAGCAGTGTTGGAGTTCTCGACGCAATGGGCGAAAGATTTCCAACAAATGGCAGAAAAAATGCTTGCTACACCGGTAGCCAAAGACTCGAAGAGGTTCTCCGACTTGATGAGTGCGACATTTCCAATACCAGATGACGCAACAGACAGACAAAAAGATAATCGTGATGAAGTTGTGAGTTTGGTAAAAGCTATTTACGACAACGACAACAACGCAAAGAGCTACGGGTACAACGCTTGGAGTGCGTACAACGCAGTCGGTGAATACCTTGACCACTATCGTGATGGTACGCCGAAAGACAGGGCGTTTGCGTCAATGGATAACAACTCTTGGGTCACAAGAACAAAAATAAAAGCACAAAGTCATCTCTTGTCGTTGTAATCAGCTTTCCGGCTGTATCATTTATTCGGTTGCGAGTTCACACACAAAGTGAGACAACTATGAACGAGGAAGACAACGAAGAAATCCCAGAGATTTCGGACGGTGAAGAAGAGCAGCCATCGAAAGAAGAGTTGGCAATGTGGCTTTCTGAGTTTATGTCCCAAGGTCAGCGTGCTCAAAGTATGTACAGGCAGCATTTCTGCCAAATCGTTGTCGAACGCCTATTCGAAGAGTTCGGTGTAGACGGTATGTGTGAGCTAATGATGTCTATCGACCGGCGAGCCGGATGGATTAGCGACATAATCATCGAAGATGCCGACATACACGACGCATTATTCAAAAATCATCTCATTTACGACGATAAAGCCATCATAAAAGCCAGAGAATGTAATCAGATTATCGAACTAAACAAAAAAATCTGGCGCTTACGTAAAAAATACTCAAAGCTAATCGCCCAAGAAATCGCAAATCAAGCAAGTGCCCCATTGGATAAAAGCGAAAGCTAAAAATAATCAAATAATCGAACAATTTTTTAGCTAGTTGTATCTTTGATGTAAAATCTCATAGTCTTTACGACCATGACAGGCAATGATATGAAAATTACGAATTTGTTCGCTCCCGGTTTATGATGGGTGGGATAACATTGGTCTACGGAACACGGCGCTCAGGCTCTTATACTCCTTTCTCCCTGGGCGCCGTGTCTCTGTATTATTTATGATGACTTGTAGCGCCTGTGGCAAATCGACAGAAATAGCTCAGTGTCAAAGTTTCTTGCCCGAAAACGGATGGGTAATGGAATACGAGACGTTTGGTTATTACAGTGGTTTCAGCGATGACATCGAGCCAATGCTCGATAACAGAATTTCGAAAAAATGGTTTATGTGCCACGACTGCGTGGTGAAGTTTCTCGAGACATTCCCAATGCTGGGCGAAACAGTACACAAAGGTGGCCACAGCATTCGTTGCGATAAAGACAACAGCAAACCGTGTTGTAACTGGGCCTGGAGAATTAGTGACGCCGGAATCGTCCAGGAGGCCAAAGATGGCGAATGGATTGACACCTCTGTCGACGTTCAACACCTTTAACTATATGCATTAATAAGCGGGGCTTTTTCCGGCAGGCGTCGCCGTATCCCGGTAAGTGTCGCCGTATCCCGGTAAGTGTCGTTGTATCTCTGGTGTTGCGTCGTGTACCATTGCTGGTATGAACACACCAACGCAAGTCACCGTAGACGGAAGAAATCACCCGATTATTGGGTGGGATAAGTTCATGAGCGTTCTAGAACGAAACGGCTATGACCTAGATAGGTGGTCGTATTGGGACACTTTTATCGGCGATGAACTAATGGGTGACGGCTGGGTTGTTCGGGCGCATCAGGTGAACCACAAGAAAGTCGTTTTCATTTTGGACATACTAGACAAAGACGGAAACATAGTGGGATAACTTTTTATCCCACCCCCTACCGTCACCGTCAGAGCAAAACAGAACCCGACAGCAACACCGACGCCAACAACGGGGCTTTTTCTGCTAACACAACCCTAACTCGAATGCTATCCCATTTCACTTTTTATGCGATGCCCCACGCCACTCTGCTGCGATACGCATCATCGTCGGCTTTCATAGCAAGCCACTCGGTGCGCTCCCGGCGCCATTCAGCGTAGGCGTTGGGGGTGAGATACTTCTTGGCAATGTAATCAAGCCACTCTTCGTAGGTAATGGTATCCAACCACCAAGGTTCGTCGGAATTCAACCACAAGTTTCGCTCGTAGTTCTCCCACTCGGCCCATAGGTGAGCAGGAATGTCGGGTGAGTCGTGTGTTTCGGGTTGCTTGGTCATGTCAAAGACGGTACCAAACACAACACCAAAGACACAACGGCGCTCGCCACGCGCCACCGTCAGGGCAGAACAGAACCCGACAGCAACACCGACGGCAGCAAACGGGGCTTTTTTCGCTGAGCGAAGCGAAGCGAACGGCTGGGTGGTGGGCGTCGGGGGTAAGTCTCTGCTGTGCGTTGCGTTGCGACTCTAACAGAACGGCACTGCGACATAATGGGGTGGGATAACTTCGGTTGTGTCTCTGGTTGTCGTTGTTGTAGCATCTCTGGTATCAACCTCAACGAAGGGGGCAACGATAATGAGGATTATCACTAACGACTGGCAGGGCGAACTCACCAACGCTTGTACCTGTATGGACTACGATGGCGAGACAGACACTTACACGCCAGCAACTGAGTGTGGTGATTGCTACGATGACGCACTTTATGTCTTCAAGTATGACTTGGGCGAGTGGTTCACCAATAACGAAGACGGCTGGTGGCAAGTCAATGGACTACCACTATGGAATCGCAACGTTAGTGGGGTGTTTCGTGCGATACCTAATACTGGGAGTCCGAGGCTTCACGCTGGTGGCAGTGTTGCGAAGGTTGTTGACTTTAGTATCAATCCACGAAGCGACATCGCTGAATTCGTGCGTGGAATTACTGTTAGTGGCGAATGGAATCTTCGCTACCGACTAGACGGGGATATTCTACTGGCACGCCTGTCGCACCACGATGTTCCAATGGGCAAGCCGTTCACCGTCACTTACGGCACCAATCCCGATGAGTGAGGTGGGATAACCTTGCGTTCGTTTATGCGCTCGCCACACGCTTCGTCAGGGCAACGCCTAACTCGTTCGCACGCCCGACCCCCGGGGCTTTTTTCGCTGAGCGAAGCGAAGCGAACGGCTGGGTCGTGGGGTCAGGGGTAAGTCTTTCATCTCAACGGCATCGAGCGAACTATCCAACGGCATCGAGCCAACGACATCGAGCGACGATAATGGGGTGGGATAACTTCGGTTGTGTCTCTGATGTTTGGGTAGGTACTGTCTTAGTTATGAGCAACTACCTACGCAGTACCGTTATCCTGAGTATCGCTAATGCGCTACTCGTCGCAGTCGGTGTCTTGCTACTGCCAAGCCTTGCGCTTGCCGTAGTGTGGGCTATCGGCGCACTCGTCGTTCACGCTATTGCCCTAATCTGGGTAGCAGTCGCTGAACTCAACGCTGAGTTCGGTGGTGGTCGCTAATGGCTACTCGCTGTATTATTGCCGAGCCTTGTGGCGACGGTTGGCGTGGTCGCTATTCCCATTGGGATGGCTACCCTGATGCGAAAGTTCCCCAACTGCTAACGCTGGTGAAGCGTGATGGTGTTGAGACTGTTCGCAAGGTACTGCTACACGATAACTATTCGTGGTCTTGTATCGACCCTAACTGTGTTCTAGACCCATTCATCACGGGTGAGCGACACACGGGCTGGAATGTTGTCGCTGGCTATGGCGAAGCGCATAACGATTTAGACAGCGCACCAGATTTCTTTACGCAAGGTAGTGAGGGTTTCGCTTGGGCTGAGTTCCTTTATGTCTTGGGTGATGCGAGCGTATTCGTCTTTCAGGCTGGTGGCAATAATGATGCGACGGTCTGGGATTTCGTTCGTGAAGTTCGTTATGATAGCGAGTTATCGCTAGCCTAGATTTCGTCACGGCAGGTGTAATCCCTTCCTTCCCCCATAACCTGCCGTGACGATTTAGGTGGGATAACTTACGCTTTGTCGGCGCATCATTTATTTCGTCAGGGCAACGCCCAACCCGTTCGCACGCCCGACCCCCGGGGCTTTTTTCGCCGAAGGCGATTTTTTAGTTGTGTCTTTGGTGTTGCGTCTGTTATTGTTAGAACTATGGACAACATCACCACACTCCCCACCACCCCCAAGACCCTGAGCGTCGGCGAGGTCATCTGGCCCACCACTGCCCCTTGGTCCTACACTGTGCTTGCTGCGAGCGTCAAGTACCCCAAGAGCAACGGCACATACACGGGCTGGATAGCCCTGCTCGTTCACCTCGAAAAGCGTACGCCGTTCACGACGCACATCGTCATCGACACGCCTGAGGGTTGGGCTTGCGAGAGCGGGTGCTACTTCGACGACCTGAGCGACGCACTCGCCAACTTCATCGAGCGTGGAGGTGAGGTGGGATAACCACCTCGCTGGCACTATTGCGCCCCCTATGGGCGCATTTTTATGAATAATGGCGAAGCCTCCTTCTTGTGTTTTGTTAGCCGGGGCTTTTTCTGCTGAGCGAAGCGAAGCAGACGGCTGGGTGGTGGGCGTCGGGGGTAAGAAGTTGCGCTACGACATCAGGCCACGACGAGAGAGGGTGGGATAACTTCGGTTGTGTCTTTGGTGGCAAGTGGGTTAGTGTTTGCCTATCCACGACGAGACAAGGGGGCAAGGCCAATGGGCGAGATAGACGGTAGGGCACTAGACAGGTGGATTACCACTGAACCTGAATACGATTACACGGTTCTGGTGACACCAGACAACTTCGCTGAGGTATTCGGCCACGACAAGTTGCTAATCAACGAGTTGCGTTGTAAGTGGACTAGTCAGTATGTCGGATACACCGTGGTTGAGTCCGACAACGAGTATTGGCTGTCGTTCGTGCCGTTCTACACGCTAGACGAGGCACGTGAGATTTGCGTACACGCCACGGCCTACGACGATGAGCAAGAACGCATTGACGAGCAAGAACGTGAACTAGACCGACAGGAACGTGAGTGGCGAGCAACGAGGGGGGATAACTAATGGGCAGGCTATCGGCTGAAGCAATGCTGGAGGTTGTGGAGTTCAGGCGAGCGCTTGCGTGGCACTTGTCTGGCAATCACTATCCACCTATTCCAAGCGCAATGATGGAACCGTGCTTGGAGGCCATCGCCAACGCCAACGCAGGTGAGTGGGATAAGGTAATCACACTGCCAGAGGGAGTGCTATGGCGAGGCCAAGCATCTTGTCCGACACACGCACTCATTGAGTACGCACACCTAGACACGTTTCTAGACAGCGACGAGTAACGGCCGCCAAGCGAGGCCACGCACTCGCTAAGTGCGAGCACTAACAGGTGGGATAAGTCCGACGACGCGCGCGATATGAGCCCCGCTCACCGCACACGCTGCGTTTCGCGGCGGGACTCTTTCAGCAACGGGCGTACCGGCAGCAAGGCTGGGTCGTGGGGTCGGGGGTAAGGTGCGCTCTACTAGTCACCCCGTCTGGTGAGTGGTCTGATAGGGGTGGGATAACTACTAGTTATTTCCGACTGTCCACCGTCATCTATTAGGTAGGCAGTAACACCGACACAAGATAGGTAGTTATGAAACAGACAACTAAAAAACTAATAGACGAACTAGAACGCTCTCGCCGTGCTGGTTGGGCGTTCGGGTTCAGCAAGCGTGACGAAGTGGAGCGACTATCTATCGAGAACGACAAACTACGCTGGATAGTAAGGCTACTAGTGAAGCGCATCATCTTTCATAAGAGACTGAATAACGACGATGACCTAGTGACGCTTGCTAAGGAACTAGAACTATCTGTCTAATGGAGTGGGATAACTACTAGTTGTATCTCTGGTAGTTGTTTCAGTATCATTTACGGTATGACCGATTTCGATGAGCAAGAGTGTCTAGGTTTCCACCCCGATAGTCCGTGTTGCGGTACTGTCGAGCGACACCCGACTAATCCCGTTCGCTGGCGAACGAATGGCACGATGGTAATGTTTCCACGCTGCGAAAAACATTATTCTGAGTATCTGGAACTAACCGAGCAACGGCTACGGCGTGAACTAAGCGAACTTCGCAACCGTCGAGCGTGTGAGCAGTGCGGTTCTATTTTTTTCTGCGAATGTTGATTAGGGTGGGATAAGTTTCGCAAGTTATCCCACCCCATTTGCCGTTAGTTGCCAACGAGTGTGCCGGATGCGCGCCTTTTGTATGAGCCCCGCTGTTGAAGCTGGGCCCGGTACATGACGGGGCTTTTTCCCCCGAAGGGGGCGCGCTGGGTAATGGGGTCGGGGGTAGATTTCATTTCTGGTGTTGCGTTGATTATGCTATTACTGTCCTATCCAACACCACACCCGAAGGGGGTATGTAATGCCACGAAACCCACGCCGACGCCGAGAGGTC
>Ga0194118_10005016_pt1 | contig 14063 bp, 22 predicted proteins | sample TA2MahsurfametaG_2_FD_148662 | JGI IMG/M metagenome (GOLD analysis project Ga0194118, IMG submission 148662) | Freshwater microbial communities from Lake Tanganyika, Tanzania - TA2015013 Mahale N5 surface | ecosystem: Environmental > Aquatic > Freshwater > Lake | place: Tanzania: Lake...
CCCCAAAACCCCAAAACCCCTTTTAAATCATTAATTTTTTAAATATAATAATAATAAATAAAAAAAGTAATAAAAGTTGAAAATATTATAATAATAATTATTTGGTTCATACCAGACCTGCTTCTTTACCATGAGCATAAGCATCAGAAACACCTTCTACATCGAGTATACCTGCAACACCAGCAATAATCCACTTTGCGGGAGGATGTTTTGTCTTAAATTGAGCAGTAAATACATAAGTGGCTCCACGTTAATCAGTTTTATAAACTGGGCACTGATAAACACCTTTGTCTTCTTTTCCGGGAGCAGCAAGAGGTACAGCTCTGCAATTAATAACAGGCACTACACTGTAGGCTCTCTTGGGGAAACTTTCATCAAGTTGACCGACCATTGGATCCCATCTAGCACCATCCATTTGGAATCCGAATACATAAGCACCTTCTTTGCAAGGTGGTAAATCAGCTTCCCAATAGAGTTTCTTCAATACATCAGTTTGAATTGTAAGTTTATTGAGCTCATACTCTTTATCTCTGGCAAACTGTTGCTTGATGGCTGTTAAGAATGATTGAGGGTTGAAAAGACGATTCAAGAAACATACACCAAGACCTTTGTTTGGATCATCTTTCCAAATGTTGAGTTAATCAAGACGTTGTTTTAAGTTTGTTAACCAAGATGAAAGGGTTCTTGAGCTTGGATAAGCATATTTAGCCCAAGTTGCTGGTACTTGATTTAAGAAAATAGATGACATTAATGTCTCCATTCTTTCTGTCATTGTAAGCTCACCCTTGAATGCTAAATCAATTTCTTGGAGAGAACTAACAATTACTTTGATCAGAGTATTCATATACTCGCATTCTTACATGAAAGCATTTTGATAAGGAGTACGCTCATCAGTAATCTTGCTTGCGATATCTTCGATGTTAAGCTTGTTGCTATCAAGTGAGCACTCATCATTCACACGAGACATGAACTCTTGAATTTTCTCTTAGACAGAGCTTCCACCACCACCTCCGCTTGAACCATCTCTTGGTTAAATTTCTTGGAGTGTTCTGAACAATTCAATACATTGGTTAGTTCTGAAATCAATTTCAGCATTTGGATGCATACCGAAAGCAAGAGGAGTTTCTGGAGGACATTCAGTTTCAATATGTTCAATGTATTTTTCGTAGGTGTAGGGAGGAGGACATTTAAATGAAATATTTCTTCCTTCAATGAATGGGAAAAGTTCAGCTTCATCAAGTAATTCATTGTTCATTAATTGATCAAGAGTTGCAGCACAATAAATACGATCCCAGTCATCTACAATGTGACCACCATACATGATTTCTCCGAAAATGTATTTAAGATCATCCCATGGTACTTTACCAGCGGATGCATTTTCATCCATATAATTATTAAGTACGAGAGCAGAGTCACGAAGATCGCCTACTGAGAAAGGGTATCTCATGTTCCATCCTTTAGCACCGAATTTTCTTCTTTCAAGCATAACTGAATGGAAATAGCATAAAGCGAAAAGAATGGTCTTAATTTTTTGATCTTTCTCTTCAATTTCTTCTTTGTTGAAGAATGTGAAGGCTCTCTTCATATTTTACTTCAAACCTTGAGGAGGCTCATTTGTAAGTTTAATTGAACGTTCAAGAAGGCCGATTGGAATATCTCTTGAAGGATCAGATGAGACGAAAAGTCTGAAACCAGCGTTTGAACCTTCTTATGCAAAGTTGTCTAATTTCTTTTCAAGTTCTAGCAAGAAACCAGGCATGAGATGAATATTCTAAAGCATGACCCAATGTCCTTCTTTGTGACCAATATCTAACTTATTTTTAGCTATAACATCTTGACCTTATCCCAATGCAATAACATGCATAGCTTTTACTGGATCAACTCCAGATTTACGAGCTAACATTTCTACATCCTTAACTGGATTGGCACCAGGAGAAAGGATGAAATAAATGGGAGTAGTTGGTGTTGAATCTGAGTAAGCTGATGTCAAAACTTAGAAGAAACTACTGGTTGAATCACAGTTTACATAGTTTGAACCATTAGGTAGAGTTTTGCCGACAAAATTATCGAGAGCAGTTGTGATACGATCAGGACGAAGTACTCTAATGGCAAGCATTTTCTGGAATGGCATTTATTCAAGTTTTTTCCAGTCTTGAGGAAGTTTTTCATCCTCAGGAGTCAATTCATTATACCAGTCCTTGAAACGAGCTGGGCAGTCAACTGCTAAAGTATGAGCAAATTGCTCAAATCCTTCAATTTCAATTAGTTTTTGAATTGATTACCAAGCAAGATCAGGAAGCCAATCTTTTAGGGGATTTGGTACATCGTTTTTAGTTGGTGCATTAAGAAGGAAATACATTTCTTTCTCAGTGTATTCAACATTAATAATTTTCTTTTGCATCAAACGGAAGCAGAGTTATGTTCTGAAGATTGGTTTATGTTTCTCAAAGAGACCACGGGATACCCATTGATAGATTGTCATTCTAATCATTTCTCTTAGGGCAAGTACTCGTTATTCTTCATCTTCGAATGCTTCTGTTTTTTCAATAGCTTTAAAGAAGAAAGTTGAGAATGATTCAAGTGAATATTGATACATGTGATCTACGACGCATAGAGTAATCAATAAGAAATAAAGCATAGCACCTTCAGCAGCGACACGTCTGTAAACTTCTCTCAAAGTGTTAATCTTAATCTCAGTTTCTTTTGCAATAGCTTATTGTTGTTAAATTTCATTAGAAGTCTTTTTGGTTACTTCTAAAGAAATAATCAATTCTTTGTTTTGAAGAATAGTAGCTGGATCAGCATCAGATAAGTTCTGTAAAAGTGCAGCCTCAAGGTTGGCAAGAGTAATCTAGAATTCATTCTATTGATTTACAAGCTCTTCTTTAGTTTGTTCAAGATCCGGTTTCTCTACCTTTACGACTGAAGCTAAAAGTTAATCCTCAAGACCACTTTCTGTGACAATAAAGTTAATAATTGTACATTAGGCAGCAGTTTCTGGTTTATAGTGAGGGTTAATAAGTTTTGTCTGAAGATAGAGTTTGAAATGAGGAGAAATTTCTACATCTTCTGAACCAAGTTTTACTGTGAAGTTTTTACCTTTCTTTACGAAAGCACGAGATAGGAGAGGATCTAAAGTAGCATCAATTTCTTGACCAAGTGCTTCAATCATAAGAACTTTACCATCAGATACTGCCATTTCTACCTCTTTACCCCAACGTGGCTGACTGAGTTAAATAATTTTCAGTTCAGTACCTTCTTTACCCTTGATCCACTTCATACCTTGGAGTTAGGGATCAATCAAAAGTGGATATCTATTACAAGAACATACAACTGAAGCATTTTCTAGTGAAACACGATCTGCAGGTAAGCCTTGAGTTTTCCAACGAGCTTGTTCAGCAACGTTTGCAAGAATTTCAAGAGGATCAATACCTTCTGTGAAAGGAATCTTTTTATTAATAATATCTGGAATCCAAGTATCTCTCCATAATTAGTTTCTGAATCCAGCTGAGAATGGTCCAATATATGAGACGAAAGCTGCAGAGATAAGAGCATTACCAATCATAGTAATTCTTTCATCTTTGTAAGTGATAACGTTTTTAGCCCAACGTTTATTTTCATCAGCAAGACCTCCTACAAGACGGTTAGCAAGATCAAGTTAATCTTATAAAGCTTGAGCTTCATCTTCTACTGCTTTCTTTTTATCTTCAGCAGCTTGTAAATCACGCTTTAGTTAAGCAACTTTCTCGTTAATTTGAGCGACTCTTTCTTTGACGACGAGAAGAGCTGCAGTTTTTTCATCAGCTGTGTTTTGAGCTTCTTCAGCTTTGTCTTTTAAGGGCTTAACTTTCTTGTAAATAGTATTATAGTTAACAATATTTACCATCCAAGAACATAAGAAAGCTGCAGCTTGAGATTTACCTTTCATAACTTCAAAATTGAACCAGTCTTCAGCTAATATCGGCTTAAGAGCTTCAAGCTTCCATTCATCAATATTGTTACCATCGAAAGCTTTAACTTCATCAAGGAATTTTTTAGGCTCTTTCATCATTTTTTAAGAGTTTGTCCACTCATAATTTTTCTTTTCTCCATTCTTTAAAATCAATACAGCTTTTGCGACTATGACGCATTGATCTGGAGGTTTACCTAGGGCCTTTAGTTCTTATACAGCTTCTACTTTCAAGCAGTTAACAGCTTCAGTAGCTCTCTCCATTGCAGGAATAGCTTCAGCTAGCTCAGCATCAGCACTAGCTTTTTCTTTTTTTGCGTTTTCAGTAGCTTCAATTGTATTAGCTTCTTAGACGGCAGCAATTTCTGATTCTCTTGCAGCATCAGCACTTTCTCTGATGACGACTTCAATAATTTCTCCTGTTTTCTTCTTTTCTTCTTCTACATCAACCATCTTAACTTCTAAAAGTTTTTGGAGGCCTGATACTTATTCAGTAGTACTCTTCATTGTTTGGAGACCTATTTCTAATCTAGTAATTTGATCAGTAATCTTTCCTCTCTTCTTACCAAGAAGTAATTCATAGAATCTTATAAGTTCGAGGAAGGAAGTTGGAGTGGTGTAGTTATAACGACGCTCCATTGCCAAGAATTCAGAATTTGCCTTATTAATTGATAAATGAACTTCAGCCATATGATGAGCAATACCCTCTTTAATTTCATCAGAAGGTAACTCAATTTAAGAAAGGAAACGATTAGCTACATCAATCAAAGCACCTCTTGGCCAGGCATGGAACCAATCGATCTAAGTACAATTGATTAGACCGGGGAACATTCTTGCTCTGATGCGGAATGCAACACCAACTGGTGAGAAACAGAGACCCATATGAAGATTCTTCTTAACTTTATTCAAGAAGAATTCAAATAATTGATCAGGGGTATCTTGATAACCTGCTCCTTTTGCCTCAGTTCTTACTTTACCTAAAATACCATCCATCTCATCAGCAGGGAATAACTCAGGAATCCAACCAGATGCCAATACATCATTAATATATACAAGGAAACGATCATTTGTGATTTGAGAATCAGTAAGTAAGAAAAGCATTTAGGATCCGTTTACACCGCATTTTGTGAATAAAGTTTGGATGTCAACTTTAAGATCATTCACGTTGTAATTTGTCGTTACTACAATACGGTAGACATCATAAGTAAGAATAAATGCAGCTAATTTAGCTAGAGATTATTTACCTGAACCACCCACTCCTACTAAAAGAGCTGAACCTCCAGGTAAGTCAATAATTCTTGCGATTCTAGAAATGTGTTCCATAGCTTGGTCAAACAATACAAGATTCATGCTAGCAACTGATTCATTATATTCTTCGAGTTTGGCTTCGAGTACTCCTTTTAGGGTTTCATAATTTTTTACAGGAAGATAAGCTGCTTCATGACCGTTGCAAGTTGCAACATATGAAGTATACATAAGTGGTTCAGAAAAAATAAGTTCTTATGAAAAATCTGGGAATTGTTTAATAGCATTTCCCATGTAAACCATATAAAGATCAACGTCAGCGTCAAAAATGAGACGATCACGCCATACTCTATGGCACTCATGTGCCCATAATCTAATAATTTCAAGAGGCTATTGCTTGTAGTTACTAGGTGTAGAGAGCATAATATTTTAAATGATTCTTGCGAAGTCGCGTAAGTTGAATTGATAATGGAATTTTGCTGCAGTAGCTTTGAATTAGGCATTTAAAGCAACACCTTAGAAAGTGATCATTGTAGCCTCGACAATTTTAGCAGATAAATCTGCACAAGCTTTGTCGAAATTACAAAGATGGTTATCAAGAATTTGGAAATAAATTGTTTTCAAAATTTCTTTTTCGGCTGTTAAGCATGAAATTAAGGTAAAATGTCTTGTTAGACGTAAGTCAACACTGAAAGAACCAGATTTAGGGTTCATGCAAGCAGCGAACATAATGTCAACAAGAAGTTTCTTCTCTTCAAGATGATCTCTATCATAAACGAGTCCATAATCAATAATTTGACGAACTAAACAAATAGGAGACTGAGTTCCATACTTATCTAAATAAGGCATATTTAAATCATCCATGAAATAAATGAGTGTCTTGCTTGGTGGTGGACCAAATGTACGACCAGCTCTTTTATCTACTTTTGATTCTACGACAACTTGTAAAGCCTTTGAATCAGTGTAAGAATTAAAGTTAATAGATTCATAAAGAGTAACTTCTTTGTCAAGAGTAGTGAAATAATCTTTAATGATTGTGGTTTTACCTGTACCTGCACAGCCGACAAATAACATTCCCCTGCGTGCTTTCACATGAATATCAAGAAGGAAACGTTGTCTGGTTGTTTCAGCAGTAGGAACAACTAAATTACTGAATAGACCTTCATAATTCTTATCAAAAGGTTTTACTTCATTATCCCAATGTTTCCAGCATCCCTCAATTACATGATAGAAATAGTCAAAACATTGTCCCTGTTCTGGAAATTTAACTTTTGAGTTATTTTTGATTGATCCACTGAAACTTATCTTATCCTCATCGAGAGAACCACCATAAGACCACATTACAGCGAATACGAAGAAAGCTTCATAAATTTCTTTAAGTTTATCATCTGCATTTTCTTCCTTCAATTTTTTCATATGATCATGATTTGCTTTAATATTGTGAAGTGATTGATAAAGATTATCAATAATTGTGGTTAATGATTGCACTTATGCCATCTCACAGATTCCTGAAATGTGAGATTTAGTTTTGTTGTCATCAACAAAAGCATCATTCAAATATGTTGCTAAACAAAGAGTGAATACGTTTTCAGCCATGGCATCTTCTGGTTTTTATTTGTATTTTGCAATCCATGAGTCGAAATATGGTTTCCATCCGACATCAGTATCATTGATATACAACACACCACCACGAGATACTGTAGCTGGTGTAGCATTTCTAAGATTGGAAACTTCAAGAATAAGTCTCATTTCAGGTGTTAAAGGAATACGTTCTTGAGACACAAGAGTAAGTACTTTATTATCATCCATGACAGTATTTAGAGACTCAATCCATTCAGGGTCTACATCACCATCAAGAATAATCCACTTTTGTTTTTGAGTTTTGTTATAAGGACCAAGATTTTTGTTCATATCTCTCATAATTACAGAAAGTACTCCATCTTTCCATTCTTTTGTTTTCGGGTTCATGCAACCAAACAACTCATCAGCTGTTACAGCCTTAGGATCTACAATATCGAAAATTGTTATAGCTCCACCAAGAGTTAAAGCTTTAGCTAATTGCTTCCAAACGGTAGTTTTACCAGAACCTGGACTTCCAATAATGAAACAAGAATGACGGACAATAAGGATTTCAGCAAGTTCTACAATCTTTTTCAAGAAACCTGGATCAGCCTATAGACCATCTTTGCGTGATACTTTTTCAATACGTCCTTATAGTTCAACATCAAGTTGATATGGAACTTCCAATCCAGGGAAAAGATCTTGAATAAGGCGACCAAAAATGTTTCTGTCATCAACTACAATTTTAGGTAAGTTGAAATCTCTAAGACCTCTAAAAAGAATTTTGTCTTCAGATACATCAGGTTCAGCTCTCTTGAGACCACCTGCTTGTCTAAGCACAGATTTTACAGCTCTTAAACCCCAATCGTAGTGAATTTGTTTAGAAAGAAGAGATTTTGAGAGATCATACAAACACATAAACTTTTTAGAAAGATCTTTAGCTTGAGCAAAACCTTCACCCATAAGCATATTTTCGCAAATAAGCACAATATCTGGAACAACCATTGCACAAGATCTGAACAAGGCTTTAAGGTTTTCAGGAAGTTCAGTACGACCAGCATAACCAGGATTCATTGTGATGAAGAATCCGACTGTTGATTTAAGAGCAAGTTCTTCTTCAAAGAATATGAAAGTATTCTTATTAGGATTAATTTTTTGCTCACGAATGGCATCGAGGACATATTTTACTTGTGTTGAAACCACAGACAATACTTCGATTGAAATACGATTGAACTCATCAAAACATCCCCATGAACCAGTCTGTGAAAGACCCATGAAAATTTAAGCAGTGGAGTTATAGTTCATTTAATCGGAGCAATTTGTAACCAATACCATTAAACCAAGAGCTCTGCCAAGATCTTTTGTAGTTTCAGTTTTACCAGTTCCAGCTGGTCCTGCTGGAGCTCCACCCATAGAAAGGTTTAAAGCTTGTGTAAGAGTAATATAGCATCTATCAGTAAGAGGAGTAATAACCAAACGACCACAGTTACCAACATATTCGTAGCTATAGTAAGTAGTCCAATCACAAATTCTTGATACACAAACTTTCTTATCTTTTTTATGAACATCGGTGTGTTTGTGTTCCAAATAAAACTTAAGCTGAGATTTCCATTAGAATGATCCTTAGTCTTAAATTTTCTTGTTTACGAACATATCAACGACATCACGCTCATGTACATCAATAGTAATAACGGTGATGATCTTAACTCTTAAGTCTTTTGTAAGATCAGTTCTTACACGCTCAATCAAGAAATTTAGTCTTGCTTTGATGGTATTGAAACTTTCTTTCATTGCGATTTCACTACCATTTTCAAGCTCATCAAAAGCACGAGCAGTTTCCTCTGTCCAAATAATTTGAGTGGCAAGAAGTGAAATCTGAGCGCAATAATCTTCAAGCCAAATATGTCTAGGATGATAATCCCATTGGTCAGTTCCAGCTTTAGCAGCAATAAGGACATCTTTCAATGTTAAAATGATCATCTATTCAAGATCACCAAGATAGTTTTCTACTGCACCTTTGCAAGTGAAAACAGATGAGAAAGGAACATACTCTCCTTCTCTGTCCCACATACCTTTTGCAGATTTCCATGGTCTAGGTCCTTGCTCAATGAAATCAAGTTTCTTTACACCATCAAAACAATCAACAAGATATTCATCTACTTTTTGTGGATTGTTACCATTAGATAGAATATCTAAAAGAGCTTGATTTGACACTTGATAGAAACGAGGGAAAATCTTTTTTTTTTGCTCAAGATATTCATTCAAAGCTTTCTCGCAAAGTTCGATTTCACTGAAGAATGACTTGAGAGCTTCCTCTCTGCCTTCAGTTGTACAAGCGACAATAACTCCTGGCTCTTCTTTTGCTTCACGCATCATGTCTTAGAAAGCTCTGTCAATATCTTCGAAACGTTTTGTGTCATCTGGAAGTTGAGCACGGATATCATCAGATCTCAAGAAGATAGGGAAAAGTCTTTGCCAAGCTCTTTGCACTTTTGTCCAGATTTAAATGACTTGATCTACGGCCTTCAAAGTTTTTTGCCAATGCATCACACGTTCCTTGAATTCTTCAACATCTTTTGAAGACATCATACCCATAAGCTCCATAGAGTGGGTCTCGACGAACTCAACAATATCACCAATAGCTCCAAGAATTGGGCAAAGATCTCCCTAGTCAACTGGGTCCTCAAAAATGAATTTTTGGTCTTCCCAGATAGTTTGGATTTGGTTGAGTTTTAATTCAATTTTGTTTTCCTTCTAAGCTCCATCTACAAGTTCTTAGACTTCTTCAGAATATTTATAAAGTTGAAGTTTAATAAGATCATCAAGACAGAAAGCTGGTGAATCGAAGGCAACATTTTGATTTGTGATTTTCATAAGTTTTTTCCAATGACGGTTTTGCATGAATTTTGAGTGAAGCATAGAGATCAAAGGAAGAATTGTGTTCATGTTCTTTACACGATCATTTAAAGCAAGGAAAGATTTCCAATTCTTGATTTCCTTGTTTTGGGGTTGTTAAGGGTTGCATTATTTAGTTTGCATATCCTTAATTTATTGGGAAAGTTGCTCAGTGTCGATCTTATCCCAAAGAGTTAGTTTCCATGATTCGAATTAGAAATCAATCAAGGATATGAGATCCCACATTTGTTTAAGATAGTATAACTCAGTTTTACAGTCCTTAAGTTGTTTATAGGTTGATTTTTGGATATCAAAAAGAGTCTCAAGATTGTTTAATTCTCTAGCTTCATCTTCTAATTGGCCAGTTTTGTTATAATATTCACTAATAGTATCATAAGCTTTAGCAATAATAGCAGGAGAGCTATCCATTACATTGTAAGGACATTTTCCTTAGAATTCTTGACGATACTCACGTACACGAATATCGAACTTGCGTAATCTATCTTTGATATTACCTGCCTCAGCAGTTTATAATGGGAGAATAGCTTCTTTCACTGGACCAAGAGCTTTTTGAGTAACTTCACCAAGTGCAGTCTTTGAATTCTCAAGGCCTACAATATAGTCAACATCCATCTTAAGCTAATGCTTTTTCAAGAGAAGAATAATCTGTTTCATTGGTTCAATCTCTGCCATTGTTCGATCTTTAATCATTTTTACATCTCTTAGATGAGTCATAACATTCATTAAATGATCCTTATCTTTTTGGGTAGCAGAACCAGTTGGAATATGTTTAATACCCTCACTAACATCTTTAATGAATTTTTCAATGTTTGCAATTTCTCTAGTAGTGTTACTTAATAAAAAACCAGTGTAGGTATTAATCCATTGAGTAACTGTTACATTTAACTCTTGTTTAAGTGGAGTAGCATTGACTCTAAGCCATCCAATATCTACTAAAGTCTTCATTTCACTAATTTGATTTTTAATGCTAGTAAGGAAGGTAATTTTTTCATCGAAATCTTGAAGAGAAGGTTTTTTAGTTTGAACTCCATCAAGAATTTTATCAGCCATCCATTTAAAGGTTTCATCTTCCTCTTCTTCATTATCAGCATTTAACTTGGTGTGAACTTATTCACGAGGATCAGTTCCAGAATTCAAGAAAGCTTAGAAGTTTTACTCAATAGTTTCTTTCCAGAGGAATTGTTTATTATCATACTGCTCAATGAAAGCTGCAGTAGCATTTTCAATTTCTTTGAAGTTTTTGGAGATAACTTACATTGATCCGAATAGTTAGAATTGATCTTTAATTTCAACAAGGTAATCACCAGTACCAGAATCAATACGAGGCATCTGAATGGCAATTGAAACAAAATCACCAACAATTTTTTAAATTATATCTTTAATACCATTCTATCTTTAATTGCTAATGATTGAAGGATCGAAGATGACCTCACGATCTTGAAGGTCTACTTTTATGTCAAACATAGGAGGATGGCCGTGATGTTTATTATAAACAATTGAAATTTAGTCAGCCATGTATGTCATTGAAGAGTCAATACCTTTAGTAACTCCTTCAATTACAAGTCCATTTACATAGTCCATATAAGCTAACCAAGTGAGGGATTTTTTATCGGGCTTAATTGCTTCAGCAGTGTCCTTCATTAGCTTATGAATTGTCTTACCATTATCTTTAATTGTTTCAAGACGAATCTAGACATTAGCTTCATGTTGAGCAACAAATTCATCAGGTAGTTAAGCTTTGTTCTTTCTATCAAACAATGGTTTCTCCCATAAAGCCATTAATTATTTCATTTTGTTGACATTGTCCTTCATTTTCTTAACAAGTTCATCAACTTCCGAAACAATTACCATGGCTTATTTGATGAAAGGATCAATATTTTGTGAATTCCAGCGGAGTTCATTGATACCTTTAGCCAGAGACTGATTCATTCTTTCGATTCTATCAGCAAGAAGAGGTTTTTCTACAGGTAAAAGTGTTGCAAGAATATCGTTATACATCGTCACAATTATTTCAAGATTTCCCACTTAAGATCTGTATAAATCAACTTTTTTATAAAGAAGAGATGCACGTTCAGGTACTTTAATGTCAAGTAAAAGAAGATACTTGACTTCTCTAAGTAAAGCAACGAGAATAGGGTCAAAGTTGACTCTGACGAAGCCTTCAACAGCGATTGGAGTCTCTTCTCTGTAAAGTAAGAACTTTTTGAGTTAGTCTTCAGTGTTGTCCTCTACTCCTTCTTCCCAAAACTTAATTTTTATTTAAGAGTACTCTTGTAAACTTTTGCATAACGAAGTATACAATTTTTAAACGTCTTTGTACTCTTCACGATCTTGAATTGATTGTGAAAGTAAAGTCAATTTTTCCATGGGATCTTTGATACGTTCAAGAAGACCTTGGGTCCAGTTTAGAGCACCAGCAATCGGAGGCATGTTGCTTGAAATCGGGCCTCTTTCATCTTGCTTATCAAGTAAGATCTTTCCTTCCATGAAAATTGTTTGCACATTCTTCAAGTCTTATTTATATAACTCTAATAGAGTTATATGCTTTTTCTCAAGTTCATCTTAAATGAAAGGTCTGTTGAGTAAGCCTTCAAAAGAATCGAGGAGTTTGAACTTTCCAGTTATTGTATCGCAGTCATCGAAACTTTGAGTTAAAACTGAAGCGAGACGTCTTTCAAGCTCCTTAATGCGTTAACGGAATTTGAAAAAGTCATCATCGAACTATCTTTTTTCGATATTCATGATTTCATATTTAACTTGGCAGAAATCATCAACAGCCTTGTGGAATTCTTCATGAATTTGGAGGATTGAGGCAGTAAGAGTTTTACCTTTTGTGTTACCAATGTCAATCTTACCAAGACGATTAAATTAAAGAATTGTGCTTGTCAAGTGCATGATATCTTGACAACGCTCTGAGAAAGAGTCAAGTCTAACAAATAAAGCGTTTGTGGTGATTTTCCATTGATTTTTGGCCTTAGATTTATATTCAAAGTAAGCATCTTTGAATTTTGAGCAAACTTCAAGGGCGACATTGAGCTTCTCGTTAGCTTCCTTTGACTCATCATTCTTGATGAATCCAAATATCATCTCTCCGTTGATGAATTGGCAGCATCGAGTTATGATTGCATTACAGATTTCTCTGATAAGGACAACTAAACGTGAAGGTGTGTTATAATGTTGCGAATAAGTCCAAACTAAGAGAATTGTATGCATGATTGGAACGAACAGCTCTGCACTTTCGGAAAGATCCTTTGCTGAGTCAGTCAATTCATTAAAGAGATCGTACAAAGTTTACAAATACTTAAAGTTTTCATTTGCTTCCGCTCTTGCAATTTAAACCTCCTTTTGAAGTTTACTGAAAGGACCAGTATAAGTTGATTTGTTCTGCTCTAAGAACTTCAAAACTTTTTTAATTCTTTCAGAGTTCAATTACTCGCAAATTGAATTCAAGTTTTCACTTTTGTTTTTCCAGAAATCAATCTCGGTCATTGGATCTGGGTTGTTTCCATTCTTTAAAGCAGTTTCGGGATCTTGCTTCAACACACTCTTAATTTGGCGCGTCCAATGAACGATTGCACCTTCAAGTAGCTGAGCTTTATCCTTGCTTGAAGTTTTTTCGCTTGAAGTCAAATCACTGGGTGGTAGAGGTAAGAGAGTTCTACCCTTGACTTAACCAATGGTTACGTAAGTGTTTGAAAGGAAGCCATGAAACTTATCCATAAGATCTTTTGAAACAAGGTCGGACATGCCTACCATATTGAGAGGGTTTGCAAGGACTGGCATGTAAACTTCATTACACATAGAATAAAGATTTTCAAGAACATTCTTAGAAAGTTCCATGAAAATAATTTCTTGATCTACGTTCGCTTCAGTGATGATAACATCTACTCCGTTTGCATCACGGGCTGGTTGCACTCTTAGGATGAGGCAAATCTTTTTTTTCAAATCAGCACCAGATGGAGCTTCTGATGTGAATTTGATTGAATCAACGCTTGCTTAAATGGCAAAAAGATATAAGTAACGACAGTCTTTACTTATGAACTCCTTGACAGGTTCCCTAAAAAATAATTGTTAAAAAAACGTTACAATTTTAAGCGGGGAAGATCTCTGAAATTTTTTACTTACATGTTCTCTGGTTGTTTAATCTTTTCAATTTTTTCATCGGTAATTTTCCTCATACCCAAGTAAATTAAAGAATACTTGAGTACATGGTCAGACGGATTTAATTCTGTTTTTGTAAGTAAACTCATTTGTAATCAATAGAGTGCGGCAAAGATTGCGTATTAATTAAGTTCTGCTTTTTTTTTAATTAATAATTATAATTTGAATTTGAATTAGCCCTTTTATAATAAATTATTTATAGCCATAAATAAGGGGTTTTGGGGTTTTGGGG
>Ga0194118_10005020_pt1 | contig 14059 bp, 10 predicted proteins | sample TA2MahsurfametaG_2_FD_148662 | JGI IMG/M metagenome (GOLD analysis project Ga0194118, IMG submission 148662) | Freshwater microbial communities from Lake Tanganyika, Tanzania - TA2015013 Mahale N5 surface | ecosystem: Environmental > Aquatic > Freshwater > Lake | place: Tanzania: Lake...
TCGCGCGAGGGCTTTGATGGGTTTCGTTCGGGGCTACGCGATGCCGTATCTGGTGTTGAGCAAACGCGATCGCGCATGATGGAATATGATCAATTACTGGTCTGGGCAGTATTGTCATTGAGTCTGATTGGCCTTGTCATGGTCTATTCGGCCTCCATTACTCTGGCTGATGGCCCTAAATATGCTAACTACAGCAGCAACCATTTTTTAGTACGTCATTTCATCTCTCTTGGGATTGCGGTCTTCGTTGGTTTTTGGGTATTTAAGATTCCAGTGAAGACTTGGGATAAGTTAGCACCATATATCTTCGCATTCACAATCCTATTGCTAATCGCAGTTTTGATTCCTGGAATTGGTAAGGGTGTTAATGGAGCGCGACGTTGGATTTCTCTAGGAGTAATGAATTTCCAACCCTCTGAGTTGATGAAGTTCGCTGTCATCATCTTTGCAGCAAGTTACACGGTGCAACGTCAAGAGTATCTGCATTCTTTTGTGAAGGGCTTTGTGCCCATGGGGCTAGCGGTTGCCTTAGTTGGTCTTTTGCTCATGCTGGAACCCGATATGGGAGCCTTCATGGTCATCGCCATCATTGCCATGGGTATTTTGTTCCTTGGCGGCATTAATGCCAAATTATTTGCTGGCCTAACGATCGTGGGCGTGGTAATCGTAGCGACCGTGATCGCTTTTTCCGAATTTAGGCGTCAGCGTATTTTTGCATTTTTGGATCCTTGGCAAGCGGAGCATGCTGCTCGTAAGGGTTATCAGCTGGTTCACTCACTGATGGCCTTTGGACGCGGAGAGTGGTTTGGTGTTGGTCTAGGAGGTAGTGTTGAGAAGTTGCATTACTTACCTGAAGCTCATACGGATTTCATCTTGGCTGTGATTGGTGAAGAACTTGGTTTTATAGGTGTATTTGTAGTGATCCTACTTTTTTACTGGATCGTACGTCGAGCATTTCTGATTGGACGAACTGCGTTGCAATTGGACCGTAGTTTTGCAGGTTTATGCGCCAAGGGTGTTGGTATTTGGATCGGTTGGCAAGCCTTCATCAATATGGGAGTGAACTTAGGTATTTTGCCAACTAAAGGTTTGACCTTGCCGCTGGTTAGTTACGGTGGCTCAGCGATTCTGATGAATATGGTTGCCTTCGCGGTATTACTAAAAATTGATTATGAGAACCGAATTTTGATGCGCGGAGGCAAGCTATGACGATGGTCACGCGCTCCGTCTTAGTAATGGCCGGTGGCACTGGCGGCCATATTTTCCCTGGGTTAGCCGTTGCGGAGTGTTTGCAGAATCAAGGGTGGACCGTAGCTTGGATGGGTAATCCCACTGGTATGGAATATCGTTTAGTGCCTGCAAAAGGATTTGCTTTTGAGGGCGTGAAATTTAGTGGTCTGCGCGGCAAGGGGATGCTGACAAAGGTGCTCATGCCATTTCGCTTAGCTCGCGCGATGATGCAAAGTTGGAAAATTCTGCGTCGCTTAAAGCCAAGTGTGGTGTTGGGTATGGGAGGCTATATCACCTTCCCAGGCGGCTTAGTAAGTTACCTCATGGGTCGGCCATTAGTGCTCCATGAGGCTAACTCCGTAGCTGGAAGCGCTAATCGAGTATTAGCACGATTCGCAACTCGAGTTCTTACTGGATTTCCAAAAACACTGAAAGAAGCCCAATGGGTTGGTAATCCAATACGTGAGAGTTTTGAGAGGTTAAGTGATTGTAGGGCGCGCTACGGCAAGCGCCAGGGCCCGCTGCATTTACTTATTGTGGGGGGCAGTTTAGGTGCCGCCGCACTCAATACAGTAGTCCCTGAGGCATTGGCGTTATTGCCTGCTGATCGGCGCCCAAATGTGCTTCATCAGACTGGCGAGCAGCATCTAGAGGCGGTTACTAAGACCTATCAACAATTGGGTGTTAGTGGTGAGCTAAAGCCATTTATTGAAGACATGGCCACAGCCTATGCCAATGCTGATTTAGTAATTTGCCGGGCTGGAGCGATGACCGTATCAGAAATCTCTGCTGCTGGGGTTGCTGCGTGTTTTGTGCCATTTCCGTATGCGATTGATGATCATCAGACCGCAAATGCGCGTTTCCTCTCAGACGCAAAGGCTGCAATCCTGATACCTCAATCTCAGTTGGATGCCGATTCTTTAGCAAACTTAGTTTTGGGATTGCAGCGCGAAGATTTAGCTGAAATGGCTGTAAAAGCGCAAGCACTTGCTAAGTTTCATGCGACCGAAGAAGTTGCTTCCATTTGCGAGGAGTGCGCCCGATGAAACATATCGTCCAGCACGTTCATTTTGTGGGGATTGGTGGAGCCGGTATGTGCGGTATCGCTGAGGTCTTGCTGAATCTAGGGTATCGCGTTTCGGGATCGGATTTGGCCGAGTCCGCAGTCACCAAGCGATTAATTGCTTTGGGCGCACAAATTACGATTGGGCATGATGCGAAGAATATCGGTGATGCTGAAGCGGTGGTAATTTCTTCAGCAGTGACCGGTAACAATCCAGAGGTACTTGCCGCAAGAGCCAATCGGATCCCGGTGATTCAGCGTGCTGTAATGCTTGGGGAGTTAATGCGTCTTAAGCAAGGAATTGCCATTGCCGGTACGCATGGCAAAACTACTACAACGAGTTTGGTTGCCTCAGTGCTCGCTCAGGGTGGATTAGATCCAACCTTTGTGATTGGTGGAAAGTTAAATCCTGCCGGTGTCAATGCACGTTTGGGTCAAGGTGACTTCATTGTGGTTGAGGCTGATGAATCCGATGCCTCATTCTTACAGCTGTATCCAGCAATGGAAGTCATTACGAATATCGATGCTGATCACATGGATACCTATCAGCACGATATGGCTCGTTTAAAGCAAACGTTTGTGCAATTTACGCAACGAATGCCATTTTATGGAATCGCAGTACTTTGCATTGAGGATGCCAATGTTCGAGACATTCTGCCCTTTGTCTCGCAGCCGATCTTGCGTTACGGATTTTCTGAAGATGCTGATATTCGCGCAACGGATATCAAAGCCGTTGGTACGCAAATGCATTTCACGGTTCATCGTCGCGCAATTCGCCGGCATGGCCCAAGACCCGGACCGTTACCAATCATTCTGAATTTACCGGGTAAGCACAATGTATTGAATGCGTTAGCAGCTATTGGAATTGCTACTGAACTGGGCGTGAACGATGATGCCATTGTGAATGCCTTATTGCAATTTAGTGGCGTCGGACGTCGTTTTCAGCACTATGGAGATATTTCATTAGCGCATGGCGGAGCATTTACCTTGATTGATGATTATGGTCATCATCCAGTTGAAATGAATGCAACCTTGGCGGCTGCACGAGGCGCTTATCCAAATCGACGTTTAGTTTTAGCATTTCAGCCCCATCGATTTACTCGCACTCGTGATTGTTTTGGTGAATTCGTCAATGTGTTGCGCCAGTTTGATGCAGTGGTTCTCACGAATGTTTATCCGGCTGGTGAAGCACGGATTGCCGGCGCAGATAGTAAAAGTCTGATGAAGGCTCTTGGTAAATCAACCTCAGTTCAGGTGGTTGAAGATCTCCAAGAGATTCCTCTGGCCTTGAGCGGACTTCTAAAAAATGGCGATGTTTTGATTACGATGGGCGCGGGTTCCATTTCCAAGTTGCCTCAGATGCTTGTGGAGATTGGTCATGTCTAAGCCACAACGCATTTCTTCATGGGGTCAGGAGGTTGCTTTGCAACTCGCTCAGTTAGAACCTAAACATTTTGGGCGCGTTGGAGTATTAATGGGCGGACGTTCCGCAGAGCGTGAGATTTCTCTTTTATCCGGTCAAGGGGTACTCAATGCGCTTTTGGAAAAGGGCATTGATGCACATGCCTTTGATCCAGGGGTGCATAGTCCTGTAGATATTTCTAAGGAGCAATTTGATCGCGTCTTTATTGCACTCCATGGCCGTTATGGTGAAGATGGAACCATTCAAGGTCTTCTCGAGTTACTTAATATTCCATATACCGGCAGTGGTGTTTTGGCCTCTGCGTTATCGACTGATAAGGTGGTTACCAAGCAAATTTGGTTAAGCAATCAATTGCCAACACCACGCTATGAGGTCTTAAGCGGTGACAGCAATTGGGATCGAATTGCTAATCATCTGGGACTACCGATCATTGTGAAGCCTGCACACGAGGGATCTTCCTTAGGCTTAAGTAAAGTGCGGCACGTGGAAGATCTACCGGCAGCTTACGCATTGGCAGCCAAATTAGATCGACGAGTTTTGGCAGAGACCTGCATCGTTGGTCCAGAACTAACCTGCCCGATAGTGGGTCACGGCGCGAGTGTCCAGGCGTTGCCACTGATCCAAATTATTCCTCCTGAAGCTGGTTATGACTTTCATCACAAATATTTTTCGGATGAAACTCAATACCGCTGCCCTCCAGGACTTGATCCCGAGCTTGAGAATCAGATTCAGGAGCTTGCGATATCGGCTTATCGAGCGCTAGGTTGTCGGATGTGGGCACGTGCAGATGTCATGCTCGATGCGGCAAATCAGAACAAGCCTTATTTATTAGAAATGAACACATCGCCAGGAATGACCTCGCATTCACTGGTTCCAATGGCGGCTAAAGCGGCTGGTGTTCCCTATACCGATCTTGTGGTGTGGATCCTAAGCCAGACCTTAGAGGACACACTTTCTCCACTTGGAGTCCATAGATCATGACCATGATACAACGGATCTCTGAGGGAATCGGCTTTGTCATTGCGCCGGTTTGGAACTATCCCGAACGAATGCAAGAAATCACGCGATGGTTAATGCGGTTCTTTATTTTGGCTGTTGTGCTATCCATTTTTATTTGGCTCAGTCAGCAACCCGTGTTTACATTAAAACAGTTACAGATTGAATCGGCTGGTAACCAAGACTTAAAGCACCTTCAGCTTCCTGCAGTTCGTAGTCAGGTCTTAGATAAAGTTCAGGGTAATTTTTTTAGTGTTCGTTTGCAAGATGTAAAAAATGCTTTTGAGGCATTTCCTTGGGTGCGTCATGCCAGCGTTCGCCGGGCTTGGCCCAATGGTTTGATTGTTAGTATTGAAGAGCAAAAACCGTTGGGGGTTTGGGGAAAAGCCGACCAACAAAAATTAATTAATGTGCACGGCGAAGTATTTGATGGCTCAATTGCCGAGCTAGACGAAAACACTCCCATCATTGAGTTTAGCGGCCCAGATGGATCAAGTAAGGAAGTACTTCGTCTTTATCAAAAAGCCAGCACCTGGTTTAAGCCATGGGATGCTGAGATCAAATCATTAACGCTTTCTGATCGGTACGCATGGCATATCAAGCTTAGTAATGGCGTTCGTATTGAGTTTGGGCGCGAGGAAGAACAGGCAAAAGGTGCCTTAGAGCAACGCGTCGCACAGCTTTTGCAATATTGGCCACAGGTTCAACAAAAATGGCCAAATCGGGTTGATGCAGTCGATCTGCGCTATGCCAACGGGTTTGCTGTGCATATTGTTGGCGCTCCAACCAAGCCAAGCACGCCCGCGATCAAGGTTGAAATACCCAAGGCGTATCAAATCGCCATTTTGAGTTATGACGAGCAACGCATCGAGGAATGGAAATGAGTAAAGACAGCCGCGATTTATTGGTTGGGTTGGATATTGGCACATCAAAAGTGGTGGCACTGGTTGCCGAGCTAAGCCCCGATGGTGAATTTAATGTGTTGGGCTTAGGCCAGACTTCCTCTAAAGGTTTGAAAAAAGGGGTAGTAGTCAATATCGAGGCCACGGTTCAGTCCATTCAGAAGGCACTCGAGGAAGCAGAGTTGATGTCCGATCGTCGGATTGCCCAGGTATATACCGGTATCGCTGGTAATCACATTGTGAGTTTTAACTCGAGCGGCATGGTTGCGATTCGTGACAAGGAGGTTGGTTCTGGTGATGTGGAGCGAGTTCTTGAAACAGCTAAAGCAATCAATATTCCTACTGATCAACAAATTCTTCATATTTTGATCCAGGAATTCATCATTGATGGCCAGGAGGATGTGCGTGAGCCGATTGGAATGAGCGGTATTCGTTTGGAGGTGAAGGTTCACATTGTCACTGGGGCGGTGAGTGCGGCACAAAATATTGTGAAGTGCGTTAGACGCTGTGGCCTTGAGGTCAATGATTTAATTTTGCAACCCCTTGCATCAAGTTTGGCAGTTCTTACGGAGGACGAAAAAGAATTAGGCGTTGTATTAATTGATATTGGGGGCGGTACAACCGATATTGCAATTCATAGTCAGGGATCGATTCGCCACACCGCAGTCATTCCAATTGCGGGTGATCAGATTACGAATGATATTGCGATGGCCCTACGGACCCCAACGGTTGAGGCCGAAGATTTAAAAATTCATCATGGGGTTGCTAAACAAGATATGGCTGACCCAAATGCGATGATCGATGTTCCGGGTGTGGGTGATCGTGAACCTCGCCCCATGTCTAAACAAGCACTTGCAGCGGTGATTGAGCCGCGCGTTGAAGAGCTATTTACCTTAGTGCGCAACATTATCCGTGAGTCAGGCTACGAGGACATGGTTTCCTCGGGAATTGTGTTGACAGGTGGCACCGCCATGATGCCAGGCATGGTTGAGTTGGCAGAGCAGGTTTTCTTAAAACCGGCACGTATTGGTGCTCCGGAATATCGCGGTCATTTGCATGAGGTATTGAGAAGCCCGCGTTACTCAACAGGTCTTGGTTTGCTAATGGAAGGTCAGGCGCAAATGGTACGAGGTCGTAGAGCGACTCAAGGCGGGAGTTTACAAGGCGTGGTTACTCGAATGAAGGAATGGTTTACAGGTAATTTTTGATTTTTTTCGTCGTCGTCAATCGGTGATCCATGGTGGAAAGCCGATTTTATTAAGGAGGGTGTTATGGAGTTTGAAATGATAGAACAAGAAACAGCTGGCAAAACCATCATCAAGGTGGTTGGTGTCGGAGGGGCTGGCGGCAATGCTGTCCAGCATATGATTCGTCGCAGCGTTAATGGCGTGGAGTTTATTTGTATGAACACCGATGCGGGAGTATTGCAGCGTTCGCAAGCGAGCTTAAATCTACAGCTGGGTGAGACCGGCCTTGGGGCCGGCGCAAAGCCAGAGGTGGGTGCAGCTTCAGCGGAGCAGGCCCGCTCACGTATTGCGGATGCATTACAAGGCGCACATATGGTGTTTATTACCGCAGGCATGGGAGGCGGCACTGGCACCGGAGCTGCGCCAGTGGTTGCACAAGTTGCTAAAGAAATGGGCATCCTAACGGTTGGTGTCATTAGCAAGCCATTTGACTTTGAGGGCATCAAGCGCTTGAAAGTTGCCGAGCTGGGTGCGCAAGAGTTAGAGAAACACGTTGATTCATTAATCGTTGTTTTGAATGAAAAGCTCTTTGAAGTGATGGGAGAGGATGCAGAATTTGATAAAGCCTTTGCTTGCGCAGATGATGTATTGCATAACGCCGTATCCGGTATTGCCGAGATCATTAATGAGCAGGGTTTAATCAATGTCGACTTTGAAGATGTGAAGACCGTCATGAGTGAGCAAGGTAAAGCCATGATGGGAACGGCAACCGTATCTGGAATGGATCGGGCGCGTTTGGCTGCTGAAGCTGCTGTTGCTTCGCCATTACTTGAGGGAGTTGATTTATCGGGTGCACGAGGTGTGTTGGTCAATATCACCGCCAGTCGTTCATTGAAGTTATCCGAGACCCGTGAGGTGATGGCAGCTATCCGAGGTTATGCTGCTGAGGATGCCACGGTAATTTTTGGAACCGTCTATGACGATAGCCTGGGCGATGCTTTACGGGTAACCGTGGTGGCTACTGGGCTTAATGGCTCACAATCGCTCCAAAAGGATCAGCCCCAGTTAATCTGGCGCGCTGCCACAGGGACGAATGATGCAAGCCCAACGATGACCACTTTGGGTGATTTTGCCCCAACTAGCCCAGCAGCTGCGATGAGCCGTAATGCTGCTCAAACGTCAAGCGCCCTGGGCTCAAGCCCGGCTGCCCCAGTTAATTCTGCAGTTGATTATGGTCAGTTTGATGTTCCAAAAGTATTTCGTAATTCTCGAGAGTCTGTGCCTCCAAGCCTTGGTGCCGATAGTTCACCACAGGCGAAGGCGATGCTTGAGAAAGGGGCGGATTACTATGAGATACCCGCCTTTTTAAGGAAGCAAGCAGACTAGTAAATAAACCATACAATAGTGGCTTCGAGGATTGCTAATTCAGTCGCCCCTCCGGACGACGAATCCAGCGCCTGCGTTAGCGCCCCAAACCACTATTGATATGGAGATAACATGATTGCAGTAGGACAAAAATTACCCAACGCCACCCTCTATGAGTTTTTTGATGAAGAGCGCGATGGCTGCTCCTTGGGTCCAAATTCATTTGAAGTTGAAAAATTAACTGCCGGTAAAAAGATTGTAGTTTTTGCGTTACCTGGTGCTTTTACACCAACCTGCTCGGCTAAACATGTTCCTGGATTTATGGAACACTTTGATGCGATTAAAGCCAAGGGCGTCGATGAGATCTGGTGCGTTTCTGTGAATGATCCATTTGTGATGGGCGCATGGGGGCGGGACTTAAAGGTTGGTAAGAAAGTACGTATGTTGGGTGACGGTAGTTCTGAGTTCACCAAAAAGTTAGGTATGGAATTTGACCTCACCGCTCGCGGCCTTGGTGTTCGTTCCCAACGCTATGCCATGATTGTTGATAACGGCGTTGTTAAGCATTTAGCGCTCGAAGCACCTGGCAAGTTTGAAGTTAGTGATGCCGCAAATACTTTAAAGCATCTGTAATTGATGTGATATAAGCCATGGTGCTTAAACAAAAAACCTTAGCACAGCCGATCAAAACGGTCGGTATTGGCTTGCATTCTGGTCGTAAGTCGACATTAACAATTAAACCCGCACCAATTGATTTCGGAATTCAATTCGTGCGGGTTGATATGCCTAATGCAGTTCCAATTCCAGCTCATGCGTTAGCAGTCTGTGATACCCGCTTGGCCTCGGTAATCCAGAGTCAAGGTGTCAAGGTTTCTACGGTTGAGCATTTGCTCTCCGCTTGTTCAGGTTTGGGACTGGATAACTTATTAATTGAGGTGGATGCGGAAGAGGTGCCGATCATGGATGGCAGCGCCGCCTCTTTTCTTTTTTTAATTGAATCAGCTGGTACTGTTGAACAAGAAGCACCACGCAAATTTATGGTGATTCACCGTGTGACTGAAGTGCGCGAAGGCAATAAATTAGCGCGCTTGGAGCCATACTTTGGATTTAAGTTGGATTTCACGATCGACTTTAAGCACCCAGCAGTAGACAAAACGGGGCAGCGTTTTATGGTTGATTTTGCTGAACATGCTTACCGTAGTGAAATTGGCCGTGCTCGTACGTTTGGATTTGCGCACGAGGTTGAGGCACTTCGTGAGATTGGCCTAGCCCGAGGCGGTAGTTTGGATAATGCGATCGTACTTGATGAGCACCGTATCTTAAATAATGAAGAGTTGCGTTACGACGATGAATTTGTGCGTCACAAAATTCTGGATGCCATCGGCGATCTTTATCTAGCCGGTCACCCAATTGTAGGCGCTTATACTGCAGAAAAGTCAGGCCATGCTCTAAACAATGCATTGTTAAGAAAGCTTTTGGATGACCCTAGTTCGTATTCAATTAAGACATTTGATAAAAGCAGTGCCCCCGCAGCTTATTTGCAAATCCCTGAGAGCATCAACGTTTAGTTTTTCTATTTTTTAATAAGCTTTCGATCGATTGCCGCAGGGAGGATTGCAGAGGTAGTTTTTGATAAAGCCCTTCCCAGGCACTTTGAGCTGCTTGGGTAAATTCTGGGGTTTCTTCATTTCTTCTATTGGGATTCACTGATGAATGGTTGGGTCTTACCTTTACCCGAACCTCATGAATGACCCAGTGATACTGTCCGAGTTTTTTGGCAATACTTGGGGCTATTTGCTGAAGGCGGGTACCAATCGTGGCACTGGGGACCACCAAAACAAGCTCACTAGGGCGATCTGGGCGCCATTCAACTAGTAGGGATTGGCTGATAGATACAAAACCCAGTGAATACACAGCATTTTGAGCGGCATGGGTTATGTCGTTATGCTTTTTAGCCCGCTCTAGAAGATGTTTGAAGCCTTGCTCATGGGCTAGGCAATCCTGCCATGGCTGGGCCAACTTCACTAGGGACTTATTCATCAATGGAGTGCTCGCGGGTGATAAACTCAATAGCTAAAATTCTTTCTAGATTCCTATGGTACTTGGTCTTATTAAAACACTGGTTGGTAGCAGTAATGACCGCCTTCTCAAGCAATATCGTAAGGTCGTTTCAAAGGTAAATGCCTTCGAGGCCAATCTCCAGGCTTTGGATGCTTCTGCCTTACAAGCAAAAACTGCCGAATTTAAGCAACGGGTTGCCGCTGGTGAGGCTTTGGATGACCTTGCGGCAGAAGCATTTGCAGTGGTTCGTGAGGCCAGTGTACGGGTCATGAAAATGCGTCATTTTGACGTTCAGATCATGGGGGCTCTGGCGCTTCATCAGGGAAAAATCGCTGAAATGGGAACCGGCGAAGGTAAAACCCTAACCGCAACCTTGGCGGTTTACCTAAACGCACTTTCTGGTAAGGGTGTCCATGTGGTCACGGTCAATGATTACTTGGCACAGCGGGATGCTGAGTGGATGTCAAAGCTTTATACCTTTTTGGGGTTGACCGTTGGGATTAACTTGTCCCAAATGGATCATGAGGCCAAGCAAAAGGCCTATGCCGCTGATATCACGTACGGAACCAATAACGAGTTTGGCTTCGATTATTTGCGCGACAACATGGTTCAGGATGTGGCGCAGCGGGTGCAGCGTGGTCTCTCCTACGCAATTGTTGACGAGGTTGATTCAATTCTGATTGATGAAGCCCGTACTCCCTTAATTATTTCAGGGCAGGCTGAAGACCATACCGATCTTTATATCAAGATGAATGCATTGCCTGCACATCTTGATCCTCAGTTGGGCGAAGAGAAATCCGATGGCTCGGGCGTGATTAAGCCAGGCGATTACTGGGTGGATGAAAAGTCCCATCAAGTTTATTTGACTGAGCGTGGCCATGAAAAAGCAGAGCAAATTCTGACTCAAATTGGTCTATTAAAAGAGGGCGATTCTTTATACGCCCCGCAAAATATTAATTTGATGCATCACCTCTATGCGGCCCTGCGCGCACATTCGCTGTATCACCGAGATCAACATTATGTTGTTCAGGGCGGTGAAGTCATTATTGTGGATGAGTTCACTGGTCGATTAATGCAAGGTCGGCGTTGGTCGGATGGTTTGCATCAAGCGGTGGAGGCAAAAGAGAAGGTGGGGATTCAGAACGAGAATCAAACACTCGCAACCATCACCTTCCAAAACTATTTCCGCATGTATCAGAAATTGGCTGGAATGACCGGAACGGCCGATACCGAAGCCTACGAATTCAAAGAAATCTATGGGCTTGAAACAGTTGTTATTCCACCTAATCGACCCAGTCGTCGCTTAGATCGGCAAGATCAAATTTACAAGACTTCACCTGAGCGCTATGCAGCGGTCATCAAAGATATTAAAGACTGTTTTGAACGAGGTCAGCCAGTTCTGGTAGGTACTACATCGATTGAGAACTCAGAACTGATCTCTAAATTGCTTGATAAAGAAAAGTTATCACATCAAGTTTTAAATGCAAAGCAACATGCGCGTGAGGCAGAAATTATTGCTCAAGCGGGCAGGCCCAAAATGATCACAATCGCTACCAATATGGCTGGTCGCGGAACCGATATTGTTTTAGGTGGCAATGTCGAGCGGCAATCGATTCTGATTGAGGCCGATGAGTCCTTAAGCGATGCTGATAAGGCAAAACGGATTCAACAGTTAAAAGTTGAATGGCAGGGCCTACACGATGCTGTAGTCAATGCCGGTGGTCTCCATATTATTGGTACCGAGCGTCATGAAAGTCGTCGAATCGATAACCAGTTGCGTGGCCGTGCTGGACGCCAGGGCGATCCTGGTTCATCGCGTTTCTATCTCTCCTTAGATGATCCCCTATTGCGTATTTTTGCAGGCGATCGTTTACGCGCTGTGATGGATCGTTTAAAAATGCCCGAGGGTGAGCCAATTGAAGCGGGGATGGTAACCCGTTCAATTGAATCCGCTCAGCGCAAAGTAGAAGGCCGTAACTTTGATATTCGTAAGCAATTGCTGGAATACGATGATGTCGCTAACGATCAGCGTAAAGAGACTTATCGTCTTCGTAATCAGATTCTTGAAAGTAAAGATATTGGCGACCTGATTGCCAATTTATGCGAAGACGTTTTTACAGCGATTGTCCGCAATTATGTGCCGGTGGAATCGATGGAGGAGCAGTGGGATATTCCTGCGCTCGAACATCTCTTGGTGAATGAATGGGGAATCTCCGTCGATCTTCAAGGCTGGATTGCTAATGCAGATACAGTCGACGATGAAGAGATCGTAACCCGCGTGATTGAAGCTGCTAAGAAAAACTACAAGGACAAAGAGGAACTCACTGGCCGCGAGTCGTTCGCTAGCTTTGAGCGCTCGGTGATGTTGTACAGCTTAGATATGCATTGGCGTGAGCATTTGGCCGCACTAGATCGATTGCGTCAAGGGATTCATTTGCGGGGATATGCCCAAAAAGATCCAAAGCAAGAGTATCGTCGTGAGGCATTTGAGCTTTACGCAGAATTACTTGATGTTGTGAAAAATGACGTGATTAAAACGGTCTTTACAGTTCAGATTAAGAGCGCCTCAGAGCTTGATGAAGCAACAGAGACCATTGCCGATGATGGTCAAGTTAAAGAGATGCAATTTAAGCATAATCAGTTTGCTGTTGGAGAAAATGTCCCGGTTGAGCAGATTGAACATGCAATCGCACCGGCACCAGTGCGTGAGGGCCCAAAAATTGGTAGAAATGATCCGTGCCATTGCGGTAGTGGTAAAAAATACAAGCACTGCCACGGAAAAATTGCTTAATTTGGGGTTTGCCGTTCTAATTTAACGATGGCTGTCAATTTTCCAACCCTCGATCCCAAATCCCTAACTCCAATACCCGGGCTTGCCCTCGGAATTGCCGAGGCTGGTATCAAGCGTGTTAATCGCAAAGATGTTTTGGTGATGCGTTTGACCCCGGGATCTACAGTTGCAGGGGTTTTTACTCAAAATCGCTTTTGTGCTGCCCCTGTGCGGCTATGTAAACAGCACTTATTGGAAGCTAATCCGATTGAAGCGTTGATTGTGAACACTGGTAATGCCAATGCTGGGACTGGTGAAGAGGGTTTGCGTCGAGCCTTTCAGACCTGTGAGGTGCTGGCAGGATCTTTTGGACTTAGTGCAGAACAAGTATTACCCTTCTCAACGGGGGTGATCATGGAGCAATTGCCAGCCGACAAAATTGTGGCAGTGATACCCCAAGCTGTTACCCAATTGAGAGAAGATAATTGGTTTGCGGCTGCGCAGGCTATCATGACCACCGATACTTTGCCCAAAGCAGCCTCTTTAACGATTAATACTGAACTTGGGCCAATTCATCTCACTGGCATCTCAAAAGGGGCTGGCATGATTCAGCCGAATATGGCAACTATGCTGGGTTTTGTGGGAACAAATGTTCAGATTGATCGAGGCTTGCTCCAAGAGTTAACTGCAGAGGCTACCGATGCATCATTTAATGCAATTACGATTGATGGCGATACCTCAACCAATGATTCTTTTATTGTGATGGCAACCGGCCAGTCTGCTATTCGAATTCAAAGTCGATCAGATCCGCTGTACGATGGTTTTCGAGAGGCTTTAATTACTATTTCTCAACATTTAGCCCAATTGATTGTGCGTGATGGCGAGGGTGCCACTAAATTTATAACAATTTGTGTAAAAGGTGGCAAAAATACCATTGAGTGCAAGCGAATTGCAAAGGCAATCGCACATTCTCCTTTGGTTAAAACCGCGTTTTTTGCCAGTGATCCAAATTTGGGTCGTATTCTGGCTGCAGTGGGCTATGCCGGAATCGATGATCTCAAT
>Ga0194118_10005021_pt1 | contig 14057 bp, 19 predicted proteins | sample TA2MahsurfametaG_2_FD_148662 | JGI IMG/M metagenome (GOLD analysis project Ga0194118, IMG submission 148662) | Freshwater microbial communities from Lake Tanganyika, Tanzania - TA2015013 Mahale N5 surface | ecosystem: Environmental > Aquatic > Freshwater > Lake | place: Tanzania: Lake...
CCAGTTGCAGCTGGCCGTTGATCACCTGGCCGTAGTTGATCGGCTGCCCATCGGCATCCGTGGCACGCCAGAAGTCCTCCTTGTGCTGCACCACCTCAACAGCGAGGGGCCGGTCACGGATGGCCGCCTCCGCGATACCTGCACGGGCCAGGCGATCGAGGTCGTACCAGTGCCGTGAATAGCGGTCGCCATCGCCGCTGCCCCAGCGTCCCTTGCGGCAGGCGACATGGATGGCCGCGGCCTTCTCCAGGAACGTGCGCCTGGCATCCATCACCAGTGGCCTGGCGGCCGGGAAGTCGAGCATCGCCAGATGGGTCGCCGCTTCGCATGAGATGGGCATCGGCCCATGCGGTTCGCCGGTGGAGTGGGCGCCGAACTCAAGCCGCACCGCCGGCCGCACATACCCGGAGCTGTGATCTGGCGCCGGGATCAGCGGTTGGTAGTGGATGACGATGGTGGGTGGCTGGCGGCGACCTGCTTCGGACTGCTCCAGCACCAGCTCAAGGGTGACGCCGGTTGCAGCGGCAGCGCCCTGGATCAGCGGCAGGGGGATCTCCCGGACCCACTGCTTGAGCTTTCTGTCTGCGTCCTTGCGACGCTTGTCCGCCTGGCTGGGATTGACTGCCGGAGCTAGGTCAACCTCCGGCCAGAGGTGCTGGATGTTGAGGGTCAGATCGACGTCTTCCGAGAAGCGATCGATCAGCCCATAGGCCTTGAATAGGGAGGTGCCCCCTTTGAAGGTAAGGGTCTCCAGCAACTGCTGCTCTGTCCCCAGGGTCTGCAGCGCCCAGACCACCCAGATGTCCTTTTCCAGCAGGTTCGCCGGCCAGCCGGATTTGGCAGCAGCGACCGCCAGGGCTTCCTTCTGGTCCTCTGGGGAAAGCGTGAACCAGGACTCAGCCACGAGCCTTCTGCGGCTCGAGCGGCTGTTCACTTAGCAGCTCCGCCAGCCAGAGGGGCAGCTCGGCACGGACAGAGAGCAGGGCATCCCACTCCACCGGCGGCAGCGCGCGGCGGAGCTCTGGCAGGGCTGCTGAGGCCTGATCAGGGCCAAGCCAGGTGAGTGCCCGGATCGCCTGGCCGGCGGGGCGATCGGGCAGCAGGAAGTTCCAGGCCGCTGCCGGGCGGATCGTGACCTGCTGCTTCCCGAAGACGTAGCGCTTCTGGCTCCGACTGCGTGACAGATAGATCTGCTGCACCGGCATCTGGGTGGTGAGGCCCAGGGCATTGGCCGCGGCAGCACCGCTGCTCACCAGCTGCTGAGCACCCTCCCGATTGAGCTGGGCGATCACCACCTCCGGCGCCGGAGGCCTGGTCCCGAAACGGCTGCTGATGGTCAGGGCGTAGCGACCGCGGGCGATCTTCACGAGCTTGCCGCGAAGTGCCAGACGCCGCAGGGCCTGGTCCACCGCAGCGCGGTTGCCCAGCGTCAGAAACTGCTTGGCCGCCAGCAGGGACCCTTCCGGGCGCTTGCCCGCGGCTTCCAGGATCCGCTCGCTCAGCACGGTCCGCTCGTTCAGAACAGCCATGGCGTCTGGATTCCTCCTGTTGCGTCCTGTTGTGTCAGAAGCCTACGTGAGTTTCTGACACTCTATCCACAGAGCTCTTGCCATCACAGACGAGGGGCCGCTGACACCTGGCTGCGCTGACGAGATGCTCCGGTCGGCGTCGGCCGTCCTGAACTTGCCACGGCTGCCGTGGTGGGGGTGGAGGGCGGCAGGCCATGCCCGCGGCTGCGGTGCCGCCAATGATCAGTGGCGGGAGGGGTGAATCAGAGAGGAGCCTGATTGCAGGGCTTGCCTCGCGCGCCTGCGGCAACGTCATCCCCTGGTCTCGCCATCGCTGCCGCACTCTCATCAGCGGCATGATGCCCCGATCAGTTGTCCCTCAAGGCAGCTGATTCCATGGTTGTTTGTCATTCATATGAGCCAGGTTCGGGCCCTGCCCGTTCGTTGGTGATCGCCGCCGGGGGCGGTCGTGATCTGGCCTGGCCCCATCAGCGGGTTGCCGCTGAGCTACTCGCCCGCAGTGGCGGCCGGCCCGTCCATCTGGTTCTCCATGGCGGTGCCCGTGGCGCCGATGCCGCTATCGGCCGTGCGGCCCATCAGCTGGGCTGGTCGTCTTTGGTGATGCCGGCCCATTGGCAGCTCCACGGCCGGGCCGCCGGGCCGATCCGCAATCGCGAGCTGCTCAAGCAGGCCATTGCGCGGGCCGTGGCCCACACCTCCCCTGGCCATCACACCTCGGTTCTGGTGGTGGCGTTCCCCGGTGGGGCAGGCACGGCCTCGCTGGTGCAGCAGGCCCATCAGCCGGCCTCTGGGCTGTTTCTGTCTCCGCCCGCCCCTGAAGCCTTCCGCGCCATCGGGCGCTCTGTCTGTCTCCGATCCATTCATTCCCTCTCACCGTCATGGCTGTTCTCACCCCCGTCCCCGCCACTGCGCTGCCAAGCGCACCTCACGGTGCGACTGCTGTCGTTGCATCGGCTCCCCCAGCGGAGGGGCCGTCCTGCTCCCTGCAGTGATCCGGTTCCCTCTGGCAGCTGGGCATCGAAGCCCAGGAGCTCACCACCGCCATCGGCCAGCTCGCCGAGCAGCTGGAAGGCGATGACCCTCAGCAGCGCGCCTCAGCTCTGGCTGAGCTGGAGGCGGCACTCCTTGCAGAAGGGGGCAACAAAGCGGCCCTGGGTTGCAATTGCTCAGCCCAGAGCGATCAGCAGCATGCGGGCACTGCACTGATAAGCCAGCGTCTCCAGGCCAAGAGCCAATGCTGAATAGGGGTGCCCCAAACCAGCGCCGCACTTGCTGGCCAGAGTTTCCAGACCACTCTCGAGGGTGCGCTGCTGCTGGATCACCCGCAGATCGCGCAGATTGATCGGCACGGGCCGCTGCACCCAACGCTCGGCCAGCTCAAGCGGAATCCGGCCTTTGCTTTCCCGGCCAATGGTTTGAACCAGGCGCTGGGGATTGAGGTTGAACAGCAGGCCATTGGTGTGGTTGGTTTCCACCTCATAAGCCTGGCCTGGGAGGTAGAGAGCCTGTTGGCCGGCCCGATCAAACCAATCGCGTCCCTCAATCCGATAACGCGTGCTGCCGAGGTAGGGAATCTCCAGCGTGCTTTCGCTGTAGTCGTCGGTGCTGGCGACCAAGGGCACATAGGCAGCAGCACTGACGGCCATGTCTCCGGCCAGCAGCAATGAGGCTTTGTGGGCAAACGACTGACGCTTCTCCCGGGGCTCAAAGCGGGTGAGGTTGACCGTCAGACCAATCTCATCGGCCAGGGCTTCGCTGTCGAAGCGCATCTCGACATGGTCGTTGGCAAAGGCGAGACGCTGCAGCTCCAGCCACTGGCGTTGCTCAGCCAGTGGTGCCTTGGGGTCAGGAACAGACGCAGCAGTGGCGCATTCCATACCAGGGGCCATGGCACCCCGAACACTAGGAAGTTGAGGGCACATTCTTTCAATCCACCCAGCCCAAAAGCACGTTGCACAAGCCGAGGGTTTCGGCGTCATCCATGCCCTGTCACCTGTTGATCCGGCATTTTTGAACCAGTGCGCAGGTCCTCGATCGCGCTGCAGCTTTTCGAACGAGAGCCAACCCATCCACCAGGGGGCTTTCTGTCGAGACGATGAGGCGTTGGCTTGGGAGCTCAACGCGGGCCCAGAACCTGCGTCAACACACCCAGGCCTGCGGCCACGCCAATCAGCTGCAGCACACTCCACTGCCATCGCACCAGAGCCAGCGTCGCCAGGCCGGCGACCAGTGCAGCTGCGGCATCCAAACGCCCGGCAGGCCACAGCACCGGGCCCGCAAAGAACAGGGCCAAGCTGGCGATCACGCCCACCACCGCAGCGGTGATGGCGGTCAAGGGTGCGCCGATGCGGAGGTTGGCTCGGCTGGCCTCCACCATCGGGGCACCAACCAGGATGAAACCAAACGAGGGCAGAAAGGTGAACCACACGGTCACCAGGGTGGCGGCCACGGCCCCGGCACCGCTGGTCCAGCCGCCCATGAAGCCCACGAAGGCCACCACCATGATCAAGGGTCCCGGGGTGGTCTCCCCCAGGGCCAGGCCGTCAACCATCTGGGCCGCCGACAGCCAGCCAAACTGCTCGACTGCCCCCTGGGCCACGTAGGGAAGCACCGCATAGGCCCCGCCGAAGCTGAGCAGGGCCACCCGCGTGAAAAAGCGGGCCATCAGCGGCAGGGTGCCATTCCAGCCGGCCATTGCGGTGAGGATCGCCAAGGGCAGGATCAGGGCCAGAGCCCAGATCAGCAGAGTGCTGGCCAGGCGGCGGCGGCTGAAGCGCGCGTGGGCGGGCGTGGGCGTGTGATCGCCATGGATGGGCTCAGGCCCCCGCCCTGCAACGGCCGGTCCTGCCAGGGGTGGGAGCAGCAAGGCCTCGGGACGCCAGCGGCCAACCAAGGCACCAGTGAGCGCCGCCAAGCCCACCACCAAGGGATAGGGAAGGCCCAGCACCGCCAGGGCCAAAAAGGCAGCCAAAGCAATGCCGGCGAGCCAGAACGAGCGCAGCGCACGCCGACCCAGCCGCCAGGCCGACACCACCACGATCGCCAGCACCGCTGGCTTGAGCAACGCAAACACCCCCACCAACAGGGGCAACTGGCCCCAATGCACGTAGACGCTGGAGAGCAGCGTCAGCACCAGCACCGAGGGCAGCAGGAACAGCCCTCCAGCAATCAGGCCACCAGGCACCCCGTGCATCAACCAGCCCAGATAGGTGGCGAGCTGGGTGGCCTCTGGCCCCGGCAGCAGCATGCAGTAGTTGAGCGCGTGCAGATAGCGCCGCTCGCTCAGCCAGCGGCGGCGTTCCACCAACTCGCGGTGCAACAGGGCGATTTGGCCGGCGGGCCCTCCGAAGCTCACCACCCCAAGCTGCAGCCAGAAGCGGCTGGCAGCGGCCAGGCTCACCGGAGCAGGGCTCACCGGAGGCTGGGGATCCACCTTTCCTGGCAGTCTCCGGGGGTCAGCTGCCACGGCATCCATCGAACATCGAGCGCGCTATCTGTCCAAACCAGTGATCTGTCCAAGCCAGTGATCAGCCAAAGCCTGTGATCCATGCCACCGGTCTTGGGCTGACACAATGATGGTTGACCATCCCCGGCCATGGGCTTCAGCGCCAAGACCGACTATGGACTCGTCGCCCTGATGGAGTTGGCGGCAGCCTATCCCTCAGGTGCCTTGATGCAAAGCGGGGAGATCTGCCGGCTCCATGGCATCCCAGAGCGCTACCTCGAGCAACTGCTCACCGACCTGCGCAAAGTGGGCCTGCTGACCAGCATCCGCGGACCACGAGGGGGCTTTCAGCTCACCAAAGATCCCGACTGCATCACCGTTGCCGACGTGGTCAACGTCCTGGAAGGGAGCCGCCACAGCGAGCGGCAGGGCGATCCTGGCGACGCCACTTTCCAGGTGCTGACGGCCCTTGAGCAGAAATTGGAGCAGGCCCGAGAGGCTTTGCTCGCCTCCACCTCCCTGGCCCAGTTGTTGCGGGAGCGGGATGCCCTCAGGCAGCCGCAGCCGATGTTTTACATCTAGGCCCATGCAGAACTCCGACGACTGGCCCATCGACCAAGGTCGGCCCTGGGGGCTGCGTCTGCTGGCGCTGGTGGGGGCCCTTGCCTTTGTGATGCTCGGCATCAACAGCCTGTTGCCTGTGTTCCAGCAACCAGTAAAGCCACCCGTGCCGTCGCAGCCAAAGGGGGGAGGAAGCAAGGCCTAAAAGCGAGACATGGCCTCGATCTTGGCCAATTTTTCAGCGTCCAGACCCGCCAGTTCGTCGATTTGTAGCAGGCTTTCCTTCACCAAACTGGCAAACACAAACAGGATGCCATCAAGGCGGAAATCGAACCGCCCTTCAATCGTGTGGCGTTCGATGCTGAGAAAATCGTGGAGCTGCCAGACGGTTTCGGCGGAGCACAAGGCTGCGGCCCGGGCCTGCACCGAGGCCACCAATTGGTCAACAGCCCTGCCGTAGGCACGGTCAAAGGCCTCGCGGGCGACGGCCTGTTCCGGTTCCGTCCATCCCTCCAACATGGTCTCCATCATCTGCATTAAGCGCCCTGGCAGGGACGCTAGTCGGGTGTTCAGGCTGCCGCGAGCCCGGGGCTCCGTCGAGACGGGCGGGCGCGGCGGTGTTGGGCGGGCAACTCAAACCAAGCGAGTTGCGGGCTGTCGTGGTGCTCCCGGTGGTAACCGAAGTGAAAACAGGCCAGCAGCGAAAGCCAGGGGGGTAGATCGAGGCTGTCGGCCTGGGATTGCTGGTGCGGCAGCCGCTGGCGCCGGTGCGGCAGATAGGTGCCGAACACAAACAGCTGCAGCGAACTGAGCAGCAGGGGCAGGGTGCAGAACAGCAGCACATTGATCCAGCCCGCGGGATGGAGCCAGCAGGCGATCAACGCCAACAAGCCCCAGCCGCCAAGCAGCCGCATCATCTGACCCGCCGAAAGGTAACCAGCCATGAAACGCCGGTACCAACCCAGCGTTCCGGCGCGGGGGTCGCCATGGAAATCGGGATCATCCGCGCTGGCTGTGAAACGGTGATGGCTCTGGTGATTGCGGCGGCAAGCCGAATAGGGCAAGGCCGCATAGAGCGCCAGGGCAACGGCACCAAGGCGATCATTCCAGCCCCGCCGCTCCAACACCAGCACCCCGTGCATGGCGTCGTGACCGACGATGAACAGACCGGTCTGCAGCAGGGTCCTCCCCAACGCTGACGCCAGCACCAGAGCCACCAGGGCCGGCCCCTGCAGCCGACTCAAATCAACACTGAGCAGCCCCAGCAAGGAAGCGAGCCAGGCGAGCACGATCACCGCGGCGAGCAGCAGACCGCGATGGGTGGTGCTGCTCAGGCGGCTTTGGCTGGGGCGCAACGCCCTGCTCAACGGCCGAACTTCAGCAGCTCAGCTGGGGAGGCCAGCAGGTCGATGGCCACGAAATAGATCTTGCCCTCGGGGTTGAGCAGGAAGCGCCAGGCCACGTTCATGCCGATGCCGGCGCCGAACCAGGGGGTCTGCACCTTGCCGGTGACCTTGATCTGGGTGAAGTTGCCTTCGGTGGGCTCGGCGAAACCCCGCTCGGGCAGCAGGTTGAGGTTCTGGCAGTCCTCGCGGAAGAAGCGCAGAACCGCATCGCGGCCCACGATCGGCTTCTGGAAGGGGGCCTGCAGGGCGCCGTCGGGCAGGAACAGCTCGATCAGGTTGTCGAAGTCGTTGGCGTTGAGCAGCTCCATGTAGCTGATCACCGTGGGGTTGAGCACGCCCTCGATGAAGATCTTGCGGCGCTCCTCCTGCGGGGTGGGGGCCGAGATCGGCTCCATCACGCGCTGGCCTTCCCCCTTGGCGGGGTCGTAGCCCATGTCCACCACAAAGTTACGGAGCAGGGTGATCTGCTGACCCTGATCCACACCCTTGACCGAGCTCAGCACCGCGGATGCGTTGGCCGAGAGCTGGTAGCCCTCGGGGATCGGCGCCACCAGGCCGGCAGCCATCCATTCGCCCAGCTGATACCAGAAGCCGAGCTTGATGTTGACCGACCAGCAGGAGTAGGTGCGGCCGATCTGGGTGTCGGCGCGGTTGGCGAGCTCGCACATCACCGCGCTCTGCTCGGCGAAGTTCATCGCCTTGATCTGGTTGAGCACGGGCTCGGCAAACTGCATGCGCGCAGCACCGGGGGCGGCGACGGTGATGGTGTTGCCCATCTCGAGGTAGGCGTACCAGATCAGAGCCAGCTGGTCTTCAGCGCTCAGCAGCCGAAAACGGGCCGTGATCGCCGGCACAACGTCGGCAGACAATGTGTCTGGAAAGATCTGGGTGGCCTTCTCAAGCGTGAACATGCGCCGTCGCTCCCAATTGTTAAAGAGATTTGCAAATTCTAGCCTCACGAGGTCCCACCTGGTAATGCGCATCTGATTTGCGGCCCCGTCCGCCTTGACCGCGCCCCCATCCGTGCCTGTGTCCGTGCCTGTGCCCGTCCTGAGCGACGCTGATCGCGACAAGCTCGATCGATCCGACGACGCCCTCTTCTACGCCGAGCCGCGGTTCGTACATCACCTCGATGCCAGTTTCCGGGCGCGCCTGACCTCCCTGTATCGCGAGCGGATCCCGCCTTGCGCGGTGGTGCTGGACCTGATGAGCAGCTGGGTCAGCCATCTGCCCGAAGACCTCACCTACCAGGAGGTGATCGGCCACGGCCTCAACGCCGAAGAGCTGGCGGCCAACCCCCGGCTCGATCGCCACTGGGTGCAAAACCTCAACACCGATCAGAGCCTGCCCCTGGCCGATGACAGCGTGGACGTTGCGCTGATCGTGGCTGGCTGGCAGTACCTGCAGCAACCGGAAGCGGTGGCCGCCGAGCTGCTGCGGGTGGTGCGGCCCCGGGGCGAGGTGATCGTGGCCTTCAGCAACCGGATGTTCTTCCAGAAAGCCCCCCAGATCTGGACCGAGGGCGGCGACCGCGACCACCTGGCCACCGTGGCGAAGGTGCTGCTGGCCCAGGGCTGGTCGATGCCCCAGCTGCTGGCAGAAGACACCCCCGCGCCGGGCGTGCTCGGCTGGATCGGCGGCAAGGGCGATCCCTTCTTTGCCGTGATTGCCGCCAAAGCTTGATCGCCCGCAGCGCAGAGCGCCCGACTCTGATCAGGCCGGCAGGCTCCCAATCAGCACAAAAAAGCCCGACCAGCAGAGCTGGCCGGGCTTTTCGTTGGGCCGAAGCCCATGGGGCTCAGCCCAGACCCAGTTGGCCCAGGATGCCTTGACCGGTGAGCAGCTCGGTGCCGAGGCCAATCACGAAACCGAGCATGGCCAGACGACCATTCCAGGTTTCAGCGAAAGCTACAAAACCGAAACGGGTGGTGGAATCAGCCATTGATGTTCGTTGGTTACGAAACTTGAACGAATCGTAACAGAGCTTGAAGCCGCTGGCGGCGGCAGGCGCCCCGCCGCCGCCGCCCCTCCCCGGGTGATGAGCACTCCTGCTGACCAGCCTTTGATTGATCACCACTGCTGAGCAGTGATCTTTTCCCCAGGCCGGGTGACTTCTCCCCAATCTGCGGAGGCCTTTTCCACAGGGATGGTGGTGCGGAAGGACCGCGTCCATCACCCCTCTCGGCCCGGGGATGGGGAAAACGGGTCCGCCCCTTGACGCTTCTGCGCAGCCCACTTCCGAGCCCGAGCCGAATCGGAAAAAACCTGAAAGTGCCCGTGGCCCGGGCCTTGAGGCTGTGGGTCTTGCCAGACTCTCCTCCTGAGATGCCCTTTGACGGCGGTGCCAGTGCCGTGGCCTGATGGGGGCTCGCTCAGGGCAACGTCTCCATGCTGCAGATCCCGGACCACGCCCCCAACTCCGTCTCGGTCGAAAACCAATTTCCGGAAGACCTGTACGACGCGATGCGGGAGTTTGTCCGACTGCATCCCCAGTGGGACCAATACCGCCTGATGCAGGCCGCCCTGGCGGGTTTCCTGTTCCAGCACGGTTGCCAGGACCGCGCCGTGGCCCGTCACTACCTCGATGGCTTGTTTCGCCGCCAGGATCCGAGCGGCAGACTGACCGAGCCCCACCGCTGAACCATGGCCGCAGGAGCTCCAGGGGCTGATGCCCTGCTCGTGGCCATCGGCGCCGTGCCCGGCGCCTGGCTCCGCTTCCGGGTGGTCGACCATCTCGACCCTGTGCTGCCCAAGCGGCACTGGGGCACCTTCGGGGTCAACCTGATCGCCTGTTTCGCCCTCGGCTTGATGGTGGGCTTGGAGCAGAGCTGTGGCGAAGCGTCACGCCGGGTGCTGCTGTTGATCGGCACCGGCTTTTTGGGCAGCTTCAGCACCTTCTCCACCTTCACGGCCGAATTGCGCGCGGAGCTGGTGGCCAGGCATTGGCGCGAAGCGGCGGTGCTGGTGAGCGGTTCGGTGGCCGGCGGGCTGCTGGCGATGCTCGCGGGCCTCTCTCTGGGGGCCGAGGCATGAGCGCCACCGCCTCCCGCAGCCTCCGTGGCGATCTGCGCGATCTAGCCCTGGTGGCCGCCGGAGCCATCCCCGGGGCACTGCTGCGCTGGCGCCTCGAGGCCATCGGCACGGCGGCAGTTGGTGGCCTGCGCGGCTTGGTGGGGGCCGACTTCGTCGCCAACATGCTGGGCTGCCTGCTGCTGGGCCTGGTGCTGGCCCAGTCCAAGCGGCGCCAGCGACTGATCCTGTGGGCCGGCATCGGCTTCTGCGGATCCCTCACCACCTTCTCCTCCTGGATGCTGCAACTGGCCCGCGCCCTGCGGGCCGGTCAGGCCTGGGACAGCCTGTTGGTGCTGGTGGTGGGCCTGTTGGGCGGCCTGGTGCTGGTGGCCCTGGGTCACCGCCTCGGACGCCGGTGCCAGGCCACGGCTCCGGCCAGCAGCAGCAAGGGGGCCTCACCCCAGCGGTCGTAGGGGGTGAGGGCCTGCAGGCGCGGCACGGCAAACACGCCCGTGGCCGGCCGACCTGCTGGCAGGGAGTCCACCACCCGGCCGCGGGCATTGACCAACAGGCTCGGGCCGGTGTTGGCCGCACTCACCAGCCAGCGGCCCGTCTCGATCGCCCGCAGCTGGGCCAGGGCCTGAAATTGTTGCTGCAAAAGCGCGGGATAGGGGTCGAGGTTGGCACTGGCCAGCAGCCAGCCCGCGCCTTCACGGCTGGCGGCCGCCAGGGCCGAACCATCGGAGAGCTCGTAGCAAATGGCCCCGGCAATGGCGCCCCCGGGCCGGGGCAGAAGCCGCGAGGCCGCACCCGGCTCAATGCCGCCCACAGCCGACAAACCACTCCATCGCCCCAGCCCCGCCAGGGGAACCCATTCCCCTAAGGGCACAAGACGATGCTTGTCGAGCCAACTGCTGGCTTGCTGCTCCCCCGATGCCATGCGCAGCAGGGCGCTGCGCTGCTGCGGCGCCCCAGCCACCTCCTGCCAGCGAAAACCGCCGCTGATCAGTTCGACCGGCACCGGCGCCGCCAGCTCAGGCTCCAGCCCCAGGGCCCCCTCGGGCAGCAGCACCGCATCCACCCGGCGCTGTGCCCCTTCCGCCAGTGCCGCCGTTAAGCGCTGCTGCAAGCGCTGCTGCTGGGCCCACTGAAACTTCTGGCGGGTGGGGATCGCCGGCTGCAGCACCAGCACCCGCTCCACGCCGGAGCTGGCCTGCCCCGCAGGCAGGCCCAGGGGGAGCGCCGCCAGCACGGCGGCGCCCAGGCCATGGCTCACGGCCACAGCGGCAGCGGTGGCAACGATCCAGCGCCGGGGCTGGGGCACCGTCGCGCAGCGCCAGAGGCCCCAACCGATCAGCAGCTGCAGGGTTGCCAGCAGGCCGCTGCCGCCGAGGGCGGCCAGGCCTGCCAAGGGTCGGTCGCCGGGGAGCGCCGCCGCTCCCAACCCCAGCCAGAACAGCGGCCCCTTGGCCAGCAGCACCTCCGCCAGCCCCCAACCGGCACTCAGCAGCAGGGCACTGCTCAGCCGGCGGGGGTCGACGCGCTGGGCCAGCGCCACCCACACGGCCACCAGGCCAGCCGCCGCCAAGGCGCAGATCGCCAGCAGCAGCACGGCGAGCGGAAGGCTCAAGGGGCCCGGCACGCCGATCCAATCGAGGGGGTGGAGCCCCAGCAACCAGCGGTGACTCACCAGCACGGCCGCCCCTCCCCACAGGGCCCCACCTCGGGCCCCGATCGCCGAGCCCGGCAGGGCCCACAGCCCCGCCAGGGCCAGCCAAAGCAGGGGCGGCAGTCCCAGGGGGGGCAGCGCCAGCCCCGCCAGCAACCCGGATGCCCCAGCGAGCCACCACCCCCCTAGCCGGTCATTGCCCATGGCCAGTGAGCGTAGGAAGCGCCAGGGTGAACCCAGACAGGTGTCGCCCCCGGGGCGCCCACGCCCTTGCCGCCATGGATCCGAACAACCCGCTCCAACAACTGCTGCTGCGTGGCCTCGGCACCACCTCACTGGTGTCGGAGCGGCTGCGCACGGTCACCCAGGCCTGGGTGCGCAGCGGCAAGCTCGATCCCAGCCAGGCCCCAGCCCTGGTCGACGACGTGCTCAAGGCCCTACGAGGCGAAACGCCCGAACTGGAGCAGCAGGCCGAACGCCAGCTGGAGCGCAACAAAGACCAGCTGCTGCAGGATTTGGGCCTGGCCCGGCAGCGGGAGCTCGATGAACTGCGCGGCCGGATTGACCGTCTGGAGCGGAGCCTGCGCCAGCAGCCACCCGCCGATGCCCCTCCCGACTTGGACATTCCCGACTGAAGGGAGCAGGCCACCCGACTGCCCGGCAGAATCATTCCAACCTGCGGGGTCCCATGCGCGACATCCTGATCAGCTCGGCCGTGTGTGTGGCCTGCCTGCTGCTGGCCCTGGTGAGCCAACTGGTGAATCCCACCACCGTGCAGGCCGCCAGCCCCGGCGGCGCTGCCGAAGCGGCCGTGCTGTCCAGCCCTGCTCCGGCTAGGGCGCCTGCCAGGCCGGCGGTGAGCAGCCGCTTCGAGCTCGACCCCGACGACCCCAACCCCACCCTGTTTGTGATGGCCAGCGACAACGACCAGACCAACAGCGCTGACATCGCCCAGGCCAGCGGCCTCGGTGGCGAGCTCAACGCCCCCAAGGAGCGCACCACCCCCAGCGGCCTGCGCATCACCGATCTGGTGGTGGGCGATGGCGCCGAAGCCGTGGCCGGTCAAACGGTGGTGGTGAACTACCGCGGCACGTTGGCCAACGGCACCGAATTCGACAGCAGCTACGGCCGCGGGCCGTTCTCCTTCCCCCTCGGCGGCGGCCGGGTGATCCAGGGCTGGGATGAGGGCGTTGCCGGCATGAAGGTGGGCGGCAAGCGCAAGCTGGTGATTCCCCCTGATCTGGCCTACGGCGAGCGCGGCGCCGGCGGCGTCATCCCCCCCAATGCCACCCTCACCTTCGAGGTGGAACTGCTGCGCATCGGCGGCTGAGCCGCAGAACACAATCGTTAAGATGTCTGCTCTGGTTGGACGCGCTCGCTCGGGTTGGACGCCTGAGCAAAACCGTTCTGCCGCCTTTTTCGTCGTTATCCCCATCCATGGCCCATACGCTGCCCGCGCTGCCCTACGGCCTCGATGCGCTCGAGCCCAACATCTCCCGCTCCACCCTTGAGTTTCACCACGGCAAGCACCACGCCGCCTACGTGACCAACCTCAACAACCTGGTGGCCGGCACCGACCTGGAGGGCAAGAGCCTGGAAGACACCATCACCGCCGTGGCCGGTGATGCCAGCAAGGCCGGCGTGTTCAACAACGCCGCCCAGGTGTGGAACCACAGCTTCTACTGGCAGTGCATGAAGCCCGGTGGCGGCGGTCAGCCCAGCGGCGCCCTGGCCGACAAGATCAATGCTGACTTCGGCAGCTTTGAAGCCTTCGTCGAGCAGTTCAAAACCGCCGGCGCCACCCAGTTCGGCAGCGGCTGGGCCTGGCTGGTGCTCGACAACGGCACCCTGAAGATCACCAAGACCCCCAACGCCGACCTGCCCCTGGCCCACGGCCAGAAGGCCCTGCTCACCATGGATGTGTGGGAGCACGCCTACTACCTCGACTACCAGAACCGCCGCCCCGATTACATGACCACCTTCCTCGAGAAGCTGGTGAACTGGGACTTCGTGGCCGCCAACCTGGCTGCCGCCTGATCGCCTGCCGCGTCCAGCCGGCTGACCAACCAGGACCTGCAAACGCTCCCGGCCACCCACCGGGAGTTTTTTATGGCCGACCAAAGCTAGTCTGACCAAGTAAACCAGGTCTGACGGGACTCACCATGGCAAGCACGGGACGCCCTGGGGCCAACCAACCGATCAACGTGCAGGAGGCCAAGACCCACCTGTCGGCGTTGCTGGCGCGGGTGGCCGCGGGTGAGCGGATTGTGCTCTCACGCCATGGCAAACCGATCGCCCAGCTCGTGCCCCTAGAGCCCAAGCCCCGTCGCGAATTGGGGTTCATGCAGGGCAGCGTGGAGGGGGAGTTCTTTGAGCCGCTGCCCAACGATGAATTGGAGCGCTGGGGCGTATGAGGCTGCTGCTCGACACCCATG
>Ga0194118_10005025_pt1 | contig 14046 bp, 15 predicted proteins | sample TA2MahsurfametaG_2_FD_148662 | JGI IMG/M metagenome (GOLD analysis project Ga0194118, IMG submission 148662) | Freshwater microbial communities from Lake Tanganyika, Tanzania - TA2015013 Mahale N5 surface | ecosystem: Environmental > Aquatic > Freshwater > Lake | place: Tanzania: Lake...
CGCTACTTCTTTAGATATTGACGCTCTAGCTTGTAATGAGCACCTGAACGTGAGAGAGCCTAAAATTATCCCTCAAAGCTTGACAGTTCAAAGTACTCTTGAACAGCTTGTGCTTAAAGACTTAAGCTTAAGAAGACACTCTTATAACTTACTAGATGCTAAGGCTTATATAGATTTCTATCCTAAAGCAAAGCTAGTGCAACAAGCGATAGCCTATATCCTAAAATCTTATCAAATTCATGAGATGGGCTACCACATAAACATAAGAACTATTTTAAGAAATGATGCCTACACAGAGCAAAATTCTTACCAAGAAGATTTAGCTAACATGCCAAAAGCTAGTGCTAATTCTTATGAATACTTTTAAGAAATTTCTAGCCCAAGGGGATGAGTCTTTGAATCCATCCCCTTGATATTTTAAAGCTCTTCGAGAACGATTTATTCTTTTTTATTCAAGACAACAGAATGCTTGAGCTCTCTTTCTGAATAAGACTTTTTAGAAGCGTGCTATGTTTTAGATTTTATGCATACTTTTTTTCGGGATTGATTGAGAACGTATTGGTTTACCCCCCCTCTTTTTTCTATTTTAATTTAAAACATAAAATTAGATTGAAAACTTTTAACATCTTTTTATTTGATTTTACATAAATTACGTGTTAAATTATTAATCGTTAACATATTGTAATAAGGTTTTTGAAATGGCTAATACACCAAATGTTCTTCAATATAATATTTTTCAATGCTATGAATTTGGAACAAATGCGCGATTTTTGTTATCCGAAGAATTACGAGATCAAGATCTACTTTTAGAAGAGATTGATACGCTAGATCTTGATTGTTGGGAAAATTTTGTACAATCGTTTAAAGATTTTTTTCAAATGATCTTTGATTGCCTTTGTTCTCTTTTTTTGCAAAAAGATGCTATTGATCTGATTGCTGATGAACTTTCTACACGTCAAATTTCTTTAGAAGGTGTAATTGACAAGCTTTTAGAGCTATCAGATTATTTACAAAACCACATCCATGAAATCACTAATAACCAAGCTAGAAAAGCAAACAATCTAATCACAAGCACTTTAGAAGATAGATGCCGTCAATATACTGTAAGTGATTTAGAAGAGATCAGAAGAAAAAAAGCCGATGCAGGCATTCATGAAGAAAATACTACTTTTATCTTAAATCCTAGTATCTTACCTTCTGATTATAGTGCTCATCAAACAATACAAAGGCTTGTATCTATAAGAGCTAACAAAAAAAATATCCAGATTTCTTTAGTAGATGCTCCTAATTTTATAGAAAAAAACCCAAAATGTGTGTTCATAAGACAAGCTCAAGACTACATTTTACGATCGTACAAAATACACGAAATCAGCCATTACAAAGATGCATTAGCTTCAACATTAGCTTCTCGTATAAGTCCTGATTCAGAAAGTTGTATGCAAGAAGATTGCGTTAGAATAGAGCGGGGCCGCGCTGCATATAGAAGGGTTTTAGAAAAAAATCAAAACGCTGCTAAAAAATAGATTTAATTTTTTCTATCCCCTTTCATGCTTCTTTAAATAAGGCTTTTGCTATACTTTTTGCATGGATAAAAGCCTTTATATTCACTACCCGTTTTGTAGAAAAAAATGTCCTTATTGCCATTTTTTTGTCCTTAAGTATGGTCAAGAAGAAGAAAAAAGATGGATAGACGCTCTACTAAAAGAGTGGGATCTTCGTAAATCCTTTTTTGAAAGCTCCTCTTTAGTTTCTTGCTATTTTGGAGGGGGTACACCCTTTTTGCTCAGTACAAATTATTTTGAGAGCATACTATCTCGCTTGCCGTCTGGGATCGAAATCACCGTAGAAATGAACCCAGAAGATCTTTCAGAAGAAAAACTTAAAGAGCTTCGCTGTCTCGGGATCAATAGAATTAGCATAGGCGTACAATCTTTTGATGATCACCTACTACAGATACTTGGTAGAAATCACAGCGCAAAAAGAGCCGTAGAATCGATTGAAGCAGCTTCAGCTGCAGGATTTGAAAATATCACTATCGATTTGATGTACGATATTCCTCATCAAAAACCTTCCATGTTTGCCCAAAGTCTCAATATCGCTAAAGCTCTTCCGATTACCCACCTCTCTTTGTACAATCTCACCATCGAGCCCCACACCGCTTTTCATAGAAAAAAAACGCAGCTGCAAAAAAAACTCCCCTCCGATGAAGAAAGTCTAAAAATGCTTCAAGAAGCCATATCCCATTTTGATCAAGATCCATGGGAGCGCTACGAGATTTCCGCTTTTGCTAAAAAGGGATACCGCTCATTGCATAACTTAGGCTATTGGCAAGGCAGAGAGTTTCTTGGACTTGGTCCTTCTGCTTTTAGTTATCTAAATGGCAGCAGAATCCAAAACATGTGCAATTTTCCCCTTTATGAAAAAGCTCTCTATGAAAATCGTCTACCGATAGGTTTTACAGAAACTCTACCCCCGCAAGGAGCATTCTCTGAATTGATCGCTGTAGGGATTCGCGTTAAAGAAGGGGTTTTAATCGAAAACCCTTCTAGAGAATTTGAAGAGAAGCTATCGCTTCTAATCAATAAGGGGCTGATTGAAAAAGATGTCACCTATAAGCTTACAGAAAAAGGGCGTCTTTTTTATGACGAAGTGGCTATGGAGCTGATTGACTGAGAAATTGGCTGAGTCTTGCTATCACAAAATCGATAGCAGCTTCACTATGTCTACTTGCTGGAATAATGATATCGGCATATTTTTTACTTGGTTCGACAAACATCTCGTGCATCGGTTTAACCGTATCGATGTACTGATTTTGCACTTCTTCTAAGCTTCTTCCTCTTTCTTGTATATCTCGAATCGCTCTACGCAAAATTCTCTCATCGCTATCTGTATCGACATAAATTTTCAAATCAAACAGATCTCTAACTTCTTCTACGGCAAAAAGCAAGATCCCTTCGACAAGAACTATCTTAGAGGGCTCAATGAGCTCGACATCTTCAATTCTTGTATGGTGGCAAAAATCATAGATAGGGATGTGGACTGGCATTTGCTTTTTGAGCATCAAAATATGGCTTTTTAAAAGCGAAAATTCAAGCGCATCAGGATGATCAAAATTGACCTTTGCTCTATCCTCTAAGCTTAAATGGGATAAATCTCGATAATACGCGTCTTGACTGATTAAGATCGCTTCAGGAAAGCGCTCATGGATTTTCTTTGCTAATGTGGTTTTTCCAGAGCCGGTCCCCCCAGCTATAGCCACAAACAATGTGGATGAAGCATAGATAGACTTAAGCCAAAACGTAAATAAGGCAATTTTTTTTATCATTCTTTAAATGCTAAATAAACAGTATTTAAACTGCAATAAATATATTTAAATAGTTTATAATTAATGCCATTAGAACAAATCAATCAATCTTAACCCTCGTTAAGGATTTAAATAATAAAGTTTGATATTTAATTAAACTTTATTATATAATATTAAGAGTTAATAAAAATAAATTAGGTTTTTTTATGAATAATATCATAGGCAATAGTGTTGGTTATGTAGCAAAAGCGCATGGAGCAGCTTGCAATTTTGTTACTTGCAATCCTGCAAGGGGGATGGAGTTTGTTAAAGCCTCTCCTCAGTCGGCTACCATTATGTTTGTAAATAATGTGGATTATCAAACAGCAAAACAGATCAAGCACGTAGAAGGGCCAATCAAAGAACCATTTAATAGCTCTATGAAAAGAGTACGCGATATCATTATCGAAGCACTTCCAAATCGTTAAAGATTGTCGAAAAGCGAGCGGCCGATTTTTTAGCCCTTATAAAATCGGCTCTCTCGCCCTTTTTTTAGATCAAAACAAAAGCAATTCTGAGCTTGATAGCTTCAATTTTTTTAGTTCTTTTTCTACTATACATTTAAGTAAGGACCATCTTTTTCCATCGAGCTGCTTTTTGAGCTCATCTGATATGTGTCCGTTGATTATTTGTGTTATGAAACGATTATCCCAATTTTTTGATGCACTGCGATAGATTGCTATGGATAAAGAGGTACAAAAAGCTTTCTCTTTAGGAAGATCTAAGTAGCTAATAAATGGCATGTCTACGAGATAAATAGCGAGCTTTTTTTCCCCTTGTTGATAAATGGATCTACCCATTTGTTGAAATAATAGCCGATCTTCCTTAGGGATATGAGAAGAAAGAATCAAATGGGCTGTGTCGTGGAGCATGATTTCTAAAGGGTGGATCGCTTTTTGACCATGCACTGCGCTTGGGATGAAAAACCTTGAATTGGGTATACTCAAAGGTCTTACATCAAAACACCAGTCTTGGAAATGGGTGCTATACCCAAAACAGCTGCTAATCTCTTGAACATTATCAAAAAATTGGCATTGCAAGAGCTTGTGCATACTTAAAGGCATTAAGTGGATGATCGATTCATGATCATAACAGGCGCCTCTAAGAACAAAATCGTTAAAGGGTTTCATCGTTGATTTCTGATGAAAGCTGATTTTAAAAATGAGCCTTTCTACAGGGCTTGGAAGTTTTAAAAGCTCTTCGTACCCTTCATTTTTTAAGCTTCCTCTGCACATAAGAGAAAATAATTCTTTTCCTCTTGCTGAATCAAGATCGACTATCTCGATATTTGATACTAAGGGATCTAGAGGAAAAATGGCTGATAAAAGAGCATAAGAGGTGATCTGCTCTTTAGTAAGATCACTAAGCAGAGCATAATCAAACCAATCTTTTTGCCAAAAAAATGGATGATGTTGATCAAACGGTGGAAAGGGATCTATTTTTTTGGCAACTCGATCAAAAAGCTTGAGATCTTTACGGAGAAATAACGTAGACTGCAGGTCGTTTTTGGACATTGATGGTTTTTTTTCTCCAATCACTGACAGTATATCTATGGACTTCTTGATTTTGTCCTGTCAAATCAAGAGCTACACATAGTGTTACACTTGGCTTCAATATTGTGAGTAATTTTTCAAGAGTCTGTTCGTTTCTATAAGGTGTTTCAATGAACACATGGCTAGAAATTTCCGTAAAATGTGAAAGAAGCGGCGTTCATACCCGATAACATGAGGGCTAATATGACAGAACTTGGACCTATGTGAGCCATAACTTCTATACCCAAATCTTTCGCAAGTTTTACTAATTTGTAACCTGGATCTGCAATACAAGGAAGTCCTGCATCAGAGAGATAGGCGAAATTTTTAGATTTCTCTAAAAGCTCGCTGATTTCTTTATCTGTTGTATGTTCATTGTATTCTTTCATCGGCAATGAAAGAAGTCTTTTATACAATTCAGGATCTGAAGCCAAAAGGCGTTTTAGATACGCTCTTGCTTCTTTTGGCGTCTCAACAATCAGCACATCTAAAGTGGGAAAGACTTCGTAAATAGAGGGTGGAAAAATCTTTTTTGCATCAGTATCTTCAGCAAGAAAATTAGGTAATAGATGGAGCATAAGACCTTTTTTGTTGGAAATAGAAAATGAGTAGATCGAGAGCTTTTTTGGGATCTAGATAGGTTTTTGCGTCAACTTCGAGCTCAAAAAGATAGATGAGTGCTTCTTTAAAAAATGGCAAACCAAGCTCTTTTGCTGTTTTGACATAATCAGGAAACCGGTTTTTGTTGATCTTAGGAAAATCTTCTACACCTGGATTTTTTCTACTAAGAATCTTCATTCCTAGTTGAATCTGGTAACGAACAGCTCCTAAAAAAGAGAGCCAATCGTTATCATCTATATGAACAATTTGTTTAGACCAAACGAGTTTTTCTGCCAGATCCCACATCCTTTCTTCAGGATCAGAAGGCAAAATGGTCTGTAAATCTTGCAAAGTCAAACACTCTTTTTTACCAGAAAAGACTATGCAGCGATCTAAAGTAGAAAATAACAGCTTTAGATTGAGCTGACAGACGGTAATGAGTCTTTCAACTAGCACAGGCTCTAAAACCTTAGAGGACCTTTTCGCATAAGCATACAGTTCAGAGACGATTCTCTCCTTGCGGTGCCAGGGTTTTTCTTCTGTTAAATCAAGTGATATTAACTCTTTTTTTAGATCTGTATACAAAGAGGCGATTTTCCCCTTAGCGCTACTGCTAGCAAGGATATAAAATGAGTCTTTTTCCCCTTTTTCAATCACTTTTTTAATTAGATCGAGGGCCTGCTGGTCTAAATCTTCTAAATTGTCAAAAACAAAGAGCGTTCCTTGATGAAACAGGGAATTAGAAGAGAGTTTCTCACTTAGATCTCTTATGCTGTGGCGCTCTTTATCGTAACTCCACATATCCAGTGAAGGGAAAAAATGGGTCAATCTCTTAACGAGATTTTCTATCATGAAATCTCTTTCATCTTTTACCGGAATGGAAAACAAAAAGGCCTGAGAGACATGATCAGGAAACGATTTTTTGATGTGATTTTCAAAAGAGCTAAGATCTTTGTACTTCATGAATCCATTTTGCCAGCGCTATTTATAGAACTCAAGGGTTATGCTTTTTATGAAAAAAATATCTGCTATTTTCTTGTGGAAGGGGTCAAAAAAAGTAAAAAGTGACTTCTAGAAACTCCTAGTGCAACCAGATTTTTCTACTTTTTTCAATACATGGATAGAGCGCTCAAGTGGACGTTAAAAGGGTCTATCGGCTACAATGGGTCTTCTTTAAGGAGATTGTAACATGCTAAAAATGGATTTAAAAGGGAAAAGGGCTTTTGTTGCAGGGGTCGCTGATGACAATGGATATGGATTTGCTATAGCAAAAGCGCTCTGTGAAGCTGGTGCTGAAGTAATTGTGGGAACATGGACACCGGTACTAAAAATTTTCACTACCTCCTGGAAAAATGGGAAATTCGACGAATCTCGCAAGCTTTCAGATGGCACTTTGATGGAAATCGCTAAAGTTTATCCGCTAGACGCTGCTTTTGATCACTCTCAACACGTGCCAGAAGAGATCAAAAACAATAAACGCTACCAAGAGTGCGAGGGGTATACAATCTCAGAGGTTGCCGATTGTGTTAAAAATGATTTTGGCTCTATCGATATTCTTGTCCATTCTCTTGCTAATGGTCCTGAGGTAAAAAATCCTCTGCTAGAAACCAGTAGAGAAGGATATTTAGCTGCGATCAGCAACTCTTCTTATTCATTTGTCAGTCTTGTTAAACATTTTGGACCGCTTATGCCTCAAGGCGGCGCTGTTCTCAATTTGACCTACGCTGCGTCTAACCACGTAGTTCCAGGTTACGGCGGAGGAATGAGCTCAGCAAAAGCTGCGCTTGAAAGCGACACAAAAATGCTTGCTTTTGAAGCGGGAAGAAAGTGGGGAATACGTATCAATTCGATTTCTGCCGGGCCATTACGTTCAAGAGCTGCTAAAGCAATTGGCTTTATTGATGACATGATCAACTACTCTAAAGCTAATGCTCCTTTAGCAAAAGATTTAGATGCTGAAGAAGTTGGGCAAGCGGCTTTATTTTTGCTATCGCCTATGGCTTCAGCGATCACAGGTGAGATCATGTTTGTAGACAATGGTCTTAACACTATGGGACTTGCTGTAGATAGCTTATCTTTGCAAAAAGCGTAAGGCTTTTTCAAATCCTTCAATCACTCCCCTTGTTACTGAGGGGGGTGCAATAATATCAGCGTATTGAAATAGCTCTTTATCTCCATTTTCCATGGCAATCGAGCAGTCTGCTTCTTGAAATAAAGAAAGATCATTCATTTGATCTCCTGCTGCAATCAAAGGTCCGCTAAATCCTTTTTTCTCAATTAAATACCGTACGATATCCCCTTTGTTAGCATTTTTGGTTGTAACTAAAAGGATGAATATCGACTTGTCTATTGTGTCTTGAATCGTGGATACGCTGAAACAGCCTTCTTCTTTGAGCAGGTACTCAATTTTTTTAAGATCTTCTTTTTTACCAAAATATTTCACTAGCGAGAACTTTGACGCTTCCACTTGATCCCAATGGTCAAGTTTTACCCATCCTTTTGTCACAAGATCTTTCAGTTTATCCATATACTGAACTGTTTGTTCTGAAAGAGTGTCGTGATTGCAATAAAAGCAAAAATCTCCGGCTTCGCTGCCTGCATAAGCTAAAAAACCGGGGTGAACTTTGGCGATTTTAAGAAGATCTGACCTTGGTATAAAGTTTTGCACTTCTATTTCTCCTTCAGGCATACGAAGAACCTCAGCGCCGTTTTGAACGATGAGATAATAAGGAAATAAGAAATGCTTTACTGCCCTTTTGGCAAAAGAAAACATCCTGCCAGTAACTAGGCATATGACAAAACCCTCTTCATGGAGCTTTTTTAAGTAAGAAGCTACTTCAATGGGTATTTCATCGTTTTCGTCTGTCAATGTGCCGTCGATGTCAGAAGCTATGATACCTTTCATAAGACTAAAATAGCTGGACGAGAAAAGAAAAAAAAGAGATAAGTTTTTTATATGAAGAAGTTTTGCTTATTTTGCCTATTTCTATGCTCTTTTGTTTTAGCAGAAGAACAAGAACCCACTTCCCCTACTTTAGACCCTCAGACGATCCAAGCTGCTTCTGAAGAAAATGGATTGTCATGGGATGCTTCCGGCGAATACAAGATCGCATTCTTTCGCACCCTATTTATCATTATTGCCATAGGGGCTATAGCTTTGATCATCATCTACTACCTAAAAAAGCTCTCTACAGGTCGTCCTATGATGGTCAATAATTACAAAAACATCAAAATACTGGAAAGAAGGCCGTTGAGTCCTCAGACAATTTTGTATCAAATAGAAGTTGGCACAAGGCAAATCATTGTAGCTGAATCTAAAGTTGAAATCAAAGTTTTGACAAGCTTTGATCCTCTTGAAAAAACGACTCCCTTAACCTAAGCTTTTAAAGATCCTTAGCAAGACGAATTCCTGTGCAATAAATAGAGGAAGAAGGATCTAAAGAGGCTCTAAATGTCGGTCTAAAATAGCTTTCTTGCGTAAGACAAGATCCTCCCCTTAAGACCTTATGAGCAGGATTGAATTGATTTTTAGCGCTAAGGATTTCCTCTTTTTCTTCTTTAAATCCAGGATAATGAGAATAAGGGCTGCATGTCCACTCCCATACATCACCAAACAATTGCAATACACTTGATTTAGCGGAACTTAAATCAGCATTCTTTAAAGCAATAGGCTGCAAAATATGGGATTTAAAAAAATTGCCAAGTTTTTGATCTTGAGCTGCAACTTCCCATTCCATTTCTGTTGCTAGTCTAGCTCCTATCCATTTAGCATAGGCTGCTGCTTCAAAATAATTTACATGGGAGACAGGCTCATTTTCTATCAGCGGATGGAGTCCTCTAAAAGTAAAATTTAGCCATTCACCCCCTTCATTGATAAAATATGCTGGAGCCAGTTTTTTGTTTTTTTGTAAAAATTCCCAGCCTTCTTCTGACCATAGCTCTTTTTTATTGTATCCCCCATCATCGATGAATTCGAGAAACTCCTTATTTGTCACAAGTCTATTGGCAAGCGAGAAAGGATGAAGGTAGACGATGTGTCTAGGCTTTTCGTTAACGAATGCAAAACTTTCATCATCAGCTCCTATATTGAAAAGCCCCGGAGAAAAAGAGACCCAATTTATCGGTCCTAAAGGAGCGGGCTCAATCTGAAAAGAAGGCTCTGACTTTTCGTAAGAAGGTAACAAGGGGTTAATATAGAAGTGATGCTTAGTATAGGATAAGAGTTTTTCTTGGATTTCTGTCTCATAATGAAGCCCGATTTCAATTACGCGCTGAACTTCATACAAATCTTGATGGCCAAGACGGTGAAAAAGTAGATCTTCTATAGCTGCATCCACATATGTTCTATAGGCTAATAGATCTTCTACCGAAGGTCTAGAAAAGATCTTTTGCGATGCTGCTAAGCTGAATAAAGTCTCAAAATGGGCATTAAATTCTCTATACTCTTCTAGATAGATTGATAGTATGTGGCGCTCAAAAAACCAGCTTGTATGCCCTAAAAGCCATTTGACTGAAGTGGTGTTTGATGTTGAAATGATAAAATCTTCAACTTGTAAATGCTCGCAAAGTTTTTGCGTTTGAGCTCTTACTAATTTGAACTCTTGGAGAATGAAAGGTACTTCTCTTGAAGGAATTACAGGTGAAGAAAAGCGATTTTTCTTCGGAAAAACAAGGTATGAAACCTCCCCTCTATCTTTAAACGTTCTTTCCATGATAGTGAGTCGTTTTCCGAATTTCATGACAAATAATTTATCTCAATGATCTTTTCTTTACAATATGCTATGCTCTCATGCCATGTTGATGCTCTTGATTTTTGCCCTTTTTTCTTATTTTTTTCTTGATCGGTTTATCGCTAGCTCACTGATTTACAATCAGCAACTACTTTTAGCAGCAAAATATCTATCCAAACTAGGCGCACCTTTTTTTTTACTGTTTTGCTCTTTTGCATCTTTAATTATTTGGAGGATGAGAGCTTTACGCTATCTTGTTACGATACTTATTTCGATGTTCTTGGCTGGGAATCTAAAAATGCTCGCAAGAAGGCCAAGACCTTATTTGTATCTGCAAGAAGATCTCTACGGCTTTTTTTTGGGTAATGTCGAAAAGGGTTTTTTATCTTTCCCTTCTTCTCACGCAGCTGTTTGTGTGGGACTTGCACTACTTTTTAGCGAAAAATTTCCAAGGTATAAAATAGCGATTTATTCTGCAGCTACCTTAATCATGCTGACTCGAATTATTCTTAAACAACACTTTTTAAGCGATTTATTAGTTGGGGCTTGGATAGGATATGTTTCAGCTCTATTTGTTTTAAAAATAGAAAAGCTCCTACAGGATAGGAGCTTAATTATTAAATAAGATTAGTAAGCAGAATGACTACTGTTTTGCAACTTTAGTTCTGCGAGCTGGAGCTTTACGAGCTACTTTTCTTACAGTTTTACGAGCTGTTTTTCTTGAAGTTTTTCTAGCTACTTTTCTAACAGCTTTTTTTACAACTTTTTTAACTGCTTTTTTCACAGCTTTTTTCTTAGCAGCTACTTTCTTAACTACTTTTTTAGCTACTTTTTTCACTGATTTACGAGCTGTTTTTCTAGCAGTTTTTCTAGCAGGAGCTTTTTTAGCTACTTTTTTAGCAGCAGCTTTTTTAGCAGGAGCTTTTTTAGCTACTTTTTTAGCAGAAGCTCTTTTCGCAGGAGCTTTTTTTGCTGATTTTTTAGCAGCACGACGTTTTGTTGGCATTTTGCCTTCGATTGCTTCCATTAAAACTTCTACTACTGCTGGTTTTTCAGCTTTTTTCTTAGCTGATCTTTTCTTAGTTGCTACGACCATGGTTTATACTCCTCATGGGTTGGTTTTTTTCTTATCTTTAATATACAAATAAATAATTAATTAATTAATAATTATTTTTTTGACTTTTATTATTTTGCCTTCAGAAACTATTTTGAAGGCGAAAATATTTTTTTAAAATTTTGAAATTAAAATTATAAATTCTGAAATTACAAACTAATTAAATTGCAAAACACTGTAAATACGTGACTTAAGGTGCTAGCTTGGAACATTTCGTAAATCATTGATTTTGAGTTGTATAAAAAATGACTTCTCAGTTTTTCCGATTTTTCTTACCATTTCCATCAACATTTGGAGTTTTTATGTTCAAAAAAATCGCTTTGTTTTCGCTTCTTTGCTCCGCTTTTGCCGCTTTACATGCAAAAGATCAAATCCACCTATTTTCTAGCCCGGGATGTCCATATTGCAAACATGTGACTAGATTTCTCGATAGCCAAGGGAAAGAAATTGAGATCAAAGACGTCTCAAAAGATGCTGTAGCGCTTCGCGATTTAGTGAAAAATGGTGGAAGAAGGCAAGTTCCATGTCTTTATTACAACGGCCAGTATATTTACGAATCTCAAGAGATTATTGCATGGCTTAGAGACCATCAAAATCTTTTAGAGGATACGAAGTAAAAAATATTTATAACTCGATTGTCTTTTAAGTAGCTATTTAGTAAGGTCTCGGAAAAAGGCTTCTAGGAGTTAGTTGTGGAGATTTCGAGTAAAGCAGGCCCACGCAGGGTAATCAGCACATTTGTCTTGGTCATGTTGAATGTATCGATCATGGCTTCTTTGAGAAATTTGCCTTTGATTTCTGAGTATGGCTACAGCGCTATTTTCTTCTTTGTCATTGTCGCAATATTCTTTTTAGTCCCTTCAGCGCTTGTTTCAGCTGAGCTTGCAACAGGATGGCCAAAATCTGGCGGAATATATATATGGGTAAGAGAAGCCTTTGGTGATGCCTGGGGCTTTTTCGCAATATGGATGCAGTGGGTACATAATGTAACTTGGTACCCGGCTATATTAGCATTTGTTGCTACAACCTTAGCTTATGTCTTCTATCCCCCACTTGCTGATAACAAGTACTTTGTTCTAGCAATCGTCCTTGTAGGTTTTTGGGGTATGACTCTTTTGAATTACTTAGGAATCAGAACATCTTCTTTATTTAGTACTATCGGTGTGATAGCAGGTACCATTCTTCCGGGAATCTTCCTGATCTTCATGGCGTTTTTATGGGTAATAACCGGACAGCCTCGCCATATTGAATTTTCTTTTTCCGCTTTGATTCCTAAAATGGATAGTTTAGACAATATAGTCTTCTTGGGAGGTCTATTTCTCGCTTTTGCAGGCCTTGAAGTTTCATCTGGATATGCTTCTGAAGTCAAAAATCCGCAAAAAAACTACCCTAGAGCGATTATTATAGCCGCCTTCATCGTATTTTTCTTATTGATGCTTGGAGCTCTTTCCATAGGTATGGTGATACCAAAAGAAAATGTGAGCTTAGTTTCTGGTCTTATGGAGGCTTTAAAAATTTTCCTATCCAACTACAATATGCAGTGGCTTTTGCCCGTTTTGGGTATCTTGCTTATCTACGGCGCTGTAGCGGAAGTAAATTCTTGGATCATTGGTCCTGTTAAAGCTCTTTACACTACATCAATTCATGGCAACTTGCCTCCTGTATTTCAATACCTCAATAAGCACGGTATGCCAACAAATCTATTGCTGTTTCAAGCAATCATTGTGACAATAGCTGCTTGTGTATTTTTATTTATGCCTAGTTTAAGCAGTTCTTATTGGATTCTTAGTGCTCTAAGCACGCAGATCTATCTTGTGATGTATATCTTGATGTTTGCAGCAGCAATACGCCTGCGCTACTCACATCCTGCAGTTCCTAGAGCTTATAAAATTCCTCATCCACACCACGGAATTTGGTTTGTAGCCATTTTAGGGATGATTGCTTCCACATTCGCTCTATTTTTGGTCTTCATACCCCCTTCTCAGATCGATGTGGGTTCTTTAGCTTTTTATGAATCTTTCCTGATTATTGGTCTTGCTGTTATGATAGCAATCCCGCTGATCATCCACGCGTTTAAACACCCCGAGTGGAAACAGATGGAAAGGATACCTTTAGAACTTGCTGACTGAGAAACTTAGACCGCACCATTTCAAAGAAATTTTTGGACAAAAGCCGCTTATTGATGTTTTAGAAAAAAGCATTGAGGCGGCTTGTCCTTTTTCTTTTTTGCTATGGGGACCTCCTGGATCTGGTAAAACTTCGATTGCTAATATCTATATTCGCTCATTTGATCTTCCCTATTTTATCTTTAGCGGAGCAAAAGGTAGCGTTTTGGATATCAAGAAATTGATAGATGATCGAGCTAACAGCCCTTTATTTCATAAAAAGATCATCATATTCATCGATGAAATCCACCGTCTAACCAAAAACCAGCAAGATTTCTTCTTACCGCATGTGGAATCAGGTGAGCTCATTTTAGTTGGGGCTACTACGGAAAACCCCTCTTTTTGCTTAAATAGCGCGGTTATCTCAAGGTTAAGAATATTCGCTTTAGAATCTTTATCTGAGGATTCTAGCTTTAGCATTATTGAAAAATGTAAACAAATTCACCCTACTTTTGATTTGACTAAAGAGCAAGAAAATGAGCTCATCACAATAAGTCAAGGAGATGGAAGACAGCTCATCTTATTATTAGAAAACCTTATGGTTTTCAATAGTAAGCTAGTA
>Ga0194118_10005030_pt1 | contig 14036 bp, 13 predicted proteins | sample TA2MahsurfametaG_2_FD_148662 | JGI IMG/M metagenome (GOLD analysis project Ga0194118, IMG submission 148662) | Freshwater microbial communities from Lake Tanganyika, Tanzania - TA2015013 Mahale N5 surface | ecosystem: Environmental > Aquatic > Freshwater > Lake | place: Tanzania: Lake...
TTATTAATGGCTTTTTAATTTGTTTCTTTTCTTCTCTCACTATTTCTTTTTTAAGTTCGTCTGTACTATCATCAGAATCTTGTTTCTTAATACTAACATCTTTAAGAATATCTTTATTAATTTTAAGTAATTCGCTTGTATCGTCATCAGAATCTTCAATAATAAGTGGTAACTTTTTTTTAATTTGAATAACAGGTTCTTCCAAAGGTTCTTTGCTTTCTTCGCTATCTAAACTTTCTTTACTTTTTTTGCTCTCTTTACTCTCTTCGCTTTCACCTTCCTCTGACATTTCCTTTATAGGTCCAGGTGATTCTTCAACAGGTTCTTCAATATCTTCACTTGACTCCGAAAGCGCAGGTTCGAACTCTTCAGATAATTTCTCTCTTGGCATTTCATCAATAACATTTTTTAACCCTTGAATTGGATATGAAATAATTAAAGACTCTAATGGTGTTTGTAACAATGTATAACCAAAAGATTCCATATTTTCAAAACTTGGCATATCTCTTACTTGTCCCGTCTTTGTAGTAATTGAAAACTTCTTATTTCTTAAATTAAATATAATATATCTATAAACACAATATTGACATTTACCGCAATTTCCACATTCTTTTAATTTGGTTAAATATAAACTTAAAACGCGCTTCTTTTCTTCGTGTTTAATTTTCTTTAAATTCATTTGATAAGATGGATATTTAATTGCCGGAAAAGTCTTGTCTTTTGCGAATTCGTTAGGATAAACACGATAAGGGAAAGTATATGGATTTTCACCTCTAACAAATGAAATATATCCAGTTGCTTTACGTATTAGCAATTCTTCATTTTTCACATTTCCTTTGCCGTCAAAAATATCAGATACCTTTACACGACCTCTTCTATCATTTGTATTCATAAGGTTAAGTAGCCAAGCAATTTCCTTATAACTATTATACATTGGAGTTGCAGAGAGAAGTAAAAAACGCATATTTTTTGCCGCTTTTACAAGTAATTCTAAATTTAGCGCCACCTTTTTATTTTCATTATCATCTGTTTTACGAATATTATGAACTTCATCAATTACAATTAAACGATTATCAAATTCATTAGAGAGACGCTTAATAATTCTACTATTTAGTTCAATTTTAACATCTTTAAGCATTTGAATTTTGCTCTTTTGACCTGGTTTTCTTTTTTCTTCCATTTTGGAAGCAGCCTGTTTTTTAACTTCTTCGTCATAATTCATTGTTTTAATAATATAATTGGCAAATTGAACGTAACCAAGAAAAATATAATAGGTATTAATAATTGTTTTAATTTGACTTATTACCTTCTCTCGAGTCATACCTTTCATATTCATTGGATTAATTTCCTTTAATAATTTATTACCAGTACATGCTCTAATATTCCATACTCCGTCAACCAATTTTAATTTACGCTCATCAAAGAGTTGCAATTTAAAATTATCTTGAACGTTTTCAGACGCAACAATAATAATTCTTTTATTAATTCCCATTTGTTTCATATAATCTCTCATTTCCTCACAAACACCAATTGCGCTACAAGTTTTACCACTACCTAATCCGTGAAATAGTAGCAAACTATTATAAGGTGTTTGAAATGACATAAAATTTTTAACAAATGCTTGATGTGGTGATATTTCAAAATCGGCATTTGCTAAAGCATCAGCATATTCCTTAATATCTTTATGTATTGTTCCGTCGTATTTTGTATCGTTAAATTCCTTTTTTTGTGCGATTTTTACATTAAAGTTTGCATCATTCAAATTAGGATATAATGCTGAATCAACATTTTCATTGTCTTCCAAATATTTTCTTTCTAAAAGTTCTTTTTTTAATAAAAACTTATTACAATCATTGGAATATAATTTTTCATCGCTACAATCTAAACCTTTAAATTCACGTTCTAATTCTTCATTTGAAACATTTAATTCGTTTTCTTCAATATCAGATAGTGAATTAGATGAACTAGGTAAAGGAATAGATGACGATGTCGCCGAAGGAATTGATGATGATGATGATGATGATGATGATGATGAAGATGATGATGATGATGATGATGATGATGATGAAGATGATGAAGATTTTGCCGAAGGTGTAGATGCCGCCACCGAAGGTGTAGATGCTGAAGGCGTAGACTTGGAACTATCGCTATCTGATTCTATAATTAATTGTGTTGGTTTCTTATTTTCAGCCATATTACTATATATTATGAATATAATCTATATTCTTCTAATACTTTATTAATATTTATAATTAAATTCTTTTTTTCTAAACTATATGGTCTGATTGACTCTAAGCATTTATCAATTGTTTTCCATTCTAACTTGCTAACTTCTGTTACTTGAAATCCATTTAAAACTACGCTTTCATTTGTATCCCCATTTTCCAGTAAATATGCTAAAAAATATTTGTGTTTATATGATTTATGATTTGTTCCAATAAACGTTTCTTCAAACGGCATCACATTTTCTATAATATTTAGTTTTGATGATGTAATTCCAGTTTCTTCTTCAAATTCTCTTAATGCACAATCCAAATCTTTTTCCTTATAATTGCGTCTGCCTTTAGGAAACTCCCATTCCGTTTCAAACCAATTTGTATTGCTACTATTTACCAATTGTTCTAAATTAATAGATTCCCCATTTACAGTTACACCTGCACGTATAATTTCCATTTTTTTCATAGACGCATTTTCTTCCGCTTTATATTGGTTTGTATTCATATTTCCCCACATATTTTGCCAAAGCGTTTCAAAAGGTTCGTTTAAAATTCGACATTTTTCATCGAGCGACATTTCATTTATAATATCTTGAATTTGCGTTATGTTATATGGTGAGTATTTTCCGCGAACAAAGTCAATAAAACCAAAACTATCTTTACGTCGTAACATTAAATATTGAATTCCATAATTACTGGCTCTAAAAGCAATTATACCATAACTGGTAATGGGTAATTTACACTGATGAAATGAGTGTCCTTGTTTGCCGCAATTATTGCAGACATTATTATTTTTATTTGAAATATTCATTATATCTTATTTATATTATTGAATAATGTTTAAATTCTATTTAATAATAATATAAATATTTAGTATTTAAATTGCATGTTAATTAGAAGTTTAAATATTAATATTTTTTTACGACAAAATATTAATGCCTACTGTTTATCTTGATCCAAAAGTATGGGGACCTCATTATTGGTTCTTTTTACACACATTAGCAATGACATATCCACATCATCCTAATTCTGTTACTAAGAAGAAATATTACGAATTTATTCAAAATTTGCCGCTTTTTTTACCCGTTGAGGAAGTATCTGGGGAATTTAGCAAATTAATTGACAAATATCCCATAACACCTTATTTAGATAATCGTGATTCTTTTGTGCGTTGGATGCATTTTATACATAACAAATTAAATGAAAAATTGGAAAAACCACAAATTTCTCTCAATGACTTTTTCGTACAATATTATAATGAATATAAAACACACGATGAAAAGATTAGCGAATATTATAAATTAAAGTCGCGTATTATATATTTTAGTATTGTGCTAGGTATATCAGGAACAATTTATTATTTATATGATAAATAAGAAATAATATTATTTTATACAAGTAATATATATTAATGGATAATAAAATAGAAAAAAATAGTAAAACTTTAAAAACGAGCGGTATAGGCGGCAGAGTATTAGCATCTGGAGGCTTTGGCTGTGTTTTTAGTCCAGCACTAAAATGTGAAGGAGAAACAAAACGCCAAGCAGGTAAAATTTCAAAATTAATGTCTGAAAAACATGCAACCGAAGAATACGAAGAAATTAACAAATTAAAAGAAAAATTGGAAAATATAAGAAATTATGAAAACTATTTTTTGTTATATGATGCCACATTATGCAGACCTGCCCCCCTTACTACAACAGATTTAACGGAATTTGCCAGCAAATGTTCTGCGTTACCAAAAGATAATATTACAAAATCTAATATTAATCAAAAATTGGATAAATTAATGGCCTTAAATTTACCAAATGGTGGCCTTCCAGTTGATGACTATATTGTCGACAATGGTTCGTTTGATAAATTATATAAAGTCCATATGGCATTGGTAAAACTTCTTAAAAAAGGCATTATTCCAATGAATAACGAATTTATGTATCATTGTGATATTAAAGATTCAAATATTTTAATAGACGATAGTGGTAGCGAATTAAAGGCGCGTTTAATTGATTGGGGATTATCAACAGAATATACACCATTTAAAGACGAACCATTTCCAAAATCTTGGCGTAATAGACCATTTCAATTTAATGTTCCATTTTCCGTAATTATATTTTCAGATTCTTTTGTTGAGAAATACACTAAATTTATTAATGATGGTGGTTATTCAAAGCCAACCGAAATTGAACTTAAACCATTTGTTATTGATTTTATTAATTCTTGGATGAAAGAGCGCGGAGCAGGACACTATAAATTTATAAATGAAATTATGTTTACATTGTTTAGTAACGATTTAACATCTGTAGATGAAGCAGATAAACCCAACGTTATTGAAACTCAATACACTATGGATTATTTAGTAAATTACATTGTTGATGTTCTAGTTCATTTTACCAAATTTAGAGCAGACGGAACATTAAATTTGCGCGATTATTTAGATACTGTTTTTATCCAAATTGTTGATATTTGGGGATTTATTAGCACATATTATCCTTATATTGAGTTATTATCAAATAATCATAAAACTTTAACAAAAGGAGAGCAAAAAATATTTAACCAATTGCAATTTATATTTGTAGAATATTTATATAATCCAAGACATGATCCTATTGATATGAATATGTTATTTTCTGATTTGAAAGATTTAGGAAATTTAATTCATATTAAACTAACTGGAAAAAAGAAAACAACAAGCACATCATCCAAAAATCCATCAACGCGTTCAAGTAGAGATAGAGCATCTGGAATTAAAACTCGTAAAAATGTGAATGAGAGAAAAACAAGTATTAAGTTTATTCGTGGACCCAAACAAAAAAGATTTAAGAAACCATTTTTTTTATCCTTAAAATAAAATCTTTGAATAATGTATAATGTCTGAGTTTAATTTTAGATATCTTTGCACTCCTGCTAAAATTTATTTTGCGATTGCTGTTATTGCTGCCGTTTTTGCCCTTTTTAACGGTGCTGCTTTAATGGCTGTATTTATGAAGTTGGTATTTGCTTTCTTATGGACTTACCTTTTAGGATGGTTATGTAAGAAGGGAATGAAGACACTTTCTTGGTTCCTTGTTCTTTTACCTTATATCATTATGGCTTTGGCTATGTTTGGCATTTACCGCGTTACTCATGAACAAAGACAAATTATGAGAACAATTCAATTACAAGGTGCTTTCGGTCAAGAAGCTTTAACTCCTATGATGCCACAAGCAATGTAAATAAAATATTTTAAATGAATACATTAAAATATTTTATATTAAAGATAAAAACGTATATATAAAATAAAATGGAAAATTATAACTGTAATAATGCTGTATGTAATTGTGCAATGAATAAAAAAATACCATCTTTCAGATATTTGCTTACATAGTTATCCTTGCCGCCATTCAATAACTTATATAAATGAAAAAAATGAGAAAAATGAAACAAATACAATTAGTTCAGCCAATATTGTGCGTTTATTTCAAAAAGAAAATTTGCCTCTCCCACAACATTTTGAAAAATATATTGAATTTGTTAGAAAACAAGACCATCCAACACCAGAAGAAATAAATGAAAGAGAAGAAAAAAATAGAAAATATATAATGCAACTTGAAAAAGAAAAAAAAGAAAGAGAAGAAAGAGAAATTTTAATAAATAAAACCAAAGCATCTTCACGATTAGAAAAACTTAAAAATAAACATTCTATATCAGGAGGTGAAACTTATGTAAAACCAGAATTAGCAAATAAAACAAACCTATCTACAGTTGAAAAAGAACTGAATTTTTTAATAAATTTAAGGGATAAAATTATAAATAAAGATGAAAATAATTAATAATTATATTTTTTTTTATTTTCTTCTAATTCTTTTTTAAATTGTTTATCTTTTTTATCTCGTTCTGCATCATTCATTTTACAAAAAATATAAAAATAACCTAAAAATGCTAATATTGGAATTCCTATAAAATAATACTTGTAATAAGTAAAAATTAATCCAGCAATAAATATTAAAAATAAACAAAAATATATTATTAAATTTAAATAATACAATGGACAATTGTCGCAACTTTGACACATTATATTTAATGTAAATATTAAATATAATTATTTTATTCTTTTTCTTCAGGATTTGGTTGTAAATTAGGTGCCGATGGATTTGCAAAAAATGACTTTAATGAAATAGTATACATCTTTACACTGGGACCAACATACAATGTTCTAAATGCACCACGATACATTAAAATCAAATCATAATCCTCATTGTTTCTATCGCGGTCTTTAAATACCTTTTCATTTGTTTTAAATTTTTCAGCAATCAAACAGACATTGTCTTTCATATGTTGTAATTGCATTGATATATATGATTTTGAATTCAATTTATCAGACACATTTTTAAATTCAATAGTTGGAAAATTTAATTTTAGAATTTCAATACTTTCTTGCATGGCTTCGGTTTCAACATACGTATTTTCCTCTAATCTTTCTTGCTCATCACTTAAAAAACAACATTTCTTATACTTTTTATCACTTCCACAATGACATTTATCGTTTGGTTTCACTTTATTCATTTAAAATAATTACTTATCATTATTTTAAATGGTTATTTATTTATTATTTATTTTTTATTTTTAATTATACATTTTTTTAACGGCATCAATAGTATTAAATAATGATATAAAACTAGATGCCGTAGGTCCTTTCATTTCCGGTCTAGTTATTACTTTATCAGGTTGTTTTTCTTGTATTTTTTTCTTGTTATCACGTATTTCAAAAAACTTGTTACGCACTTTATCTCTTGTAATATAAAACTCACTATAATCTTCTTGTTCTAAATCTGGATTATATATTGGTAAATCAGATAAAATACTCTTAACGACATTTTTATATAAACTAAAGTTTTTTTTATAATCCTTTTCTTCATATAATTCCATTAAAAAATCTGAATCTACAAACATCCCACACAAACTATTATTATATTTAATATCTGTAGCAAATACTTCTTTTAAACACTTATGTTGCATTTCATCAAGTTTACTGTATCTCCCACCACCGTATGAATTATCGTTGATTTGTTCTAAAAAAGAATAAGGACATGTTGCTACGTAACCAGATTTAGATACCCAGTTAAATGCACATTTATTACAAAAGTATGAGAATTCACAATCATAACAACAGTTATGACAGCCTCCAGTTTTATATATTTTTGAGACGTATTCACCAAATACACTGTCTGAGACATTTTTGGGAATTAATAAAATTTTGCATCCAGCACATAACACATTTCCTTCTTTATCTCGGGAATATTTTAATCCGTGATTAAATCTTGACACTAATGTAGATTTTTTTTTGTGACATGCTTTTTCCTTTATACATCCATTTTCAATCAAATTTATGTATTTGCTTTTAGGCATTCTTCCATTTTTGTAGTTTGACATTTTAATTATTATTTATATAAATTATATAAAATAAATTATGTTTATATAATTTATTTAATATCTTTACAATATACTTATATAGATTTTAAATGTGCAAAGGTGTAATAAATATAAATTGCTCTTCTCTCATTATAATTATATATTTCTAAAATATTTAAAAATATATAACCAAATATGTATAATTAAATAAATGATTGAAGATTTTTTAGATGAAGAAATGGATGGATACACAGAAGGCATATTATCAAAATTTAGTGATGATGTAGATGAAATTAATATAAGTGGTTGTCAGATTATTGGAATTATTGATTTATCTAGATTTACAAATTTAATAAAATTTTCATGTAACAAAAATGAAATTACAAATATAAAAGGGTTTCCTTCTTCTTTGGAATATTTAAATTGTTCTTATAATTTTATTGAAACCCTAGATTTGTCTTTTACAAATATTATATACTGTCTTGTTGAAGATAACCAATTAAAAATATTAAAACTTCCAAATAAATTCATTCATGAAGTTCATTGTGCTTTTAATGATTTACAAACAATTGAAAACTTCCCAGATAATATTACATATCTTGATTGTTCAAAAAATAATATAACAAAAATAGATAAATTTCCTTCTGAATTAATAACTATAATAATGAGTTATAATCCAATTGAATATCTTCCAGAACATTTTCCTAATAATATTCAAACAATTTGTTGCGATTATACAAAAATAGGTTTTATTAATTATTTACCTCCAAGTTTAAGATGGTTTTATTGTCATAACAGTTTAATCAGTAAAAAACACGAGTCAAGATTAATAAGAAAATATAAATGGATTCGTTTTTTTATTTAATTACTAAATTACACATTATTTTAGTCCTTAAGGTTTTAGATTAAATAAGAAAAGGTGTAATCATTATTTAAATAGGCTTGAAAAAGAACAAATGCTTCTTTGGGCTTATATGTTGGCACCTCATGTCCTGCAAAGTGAACTGTGGCAAAAGTCAAACGTGGTTCATTAGAAAATGGCGTATTGAATTGAGAAATATATCCCGCAGTTTGCCCGTCAACTTTCCAAACTTTCCAATATTCGTCCTTCTTAACAGAATATCCAAGAGACCACAACCATTTTTGTGTGCCAATTGTGCCGCAAACACTATCATCGTCTCCAGAATAAACCATAATACGTAATCCTTTATTACTTAAAGAGTTTAATAATTCGTTATAGTAATGCTCCATTGGCAACATTTTATCCATATATTCATACTTCACGGTTCTAGAGCATTCTTCCCATTCAATATCAGTCTTAACATGAAGCGCCTTTTTAACTGCTGGATCGTTTAAATAATCCGCAGCATAATTGTCCTCGCAAGGTTCATATGTACCCTTCTGAGGAATAGAGTCAAATACAGCCAAAAATGCGTTGGTTACTTCATCATTATATCCATTTTGCACCTTTACATTTTCATAAAGCATTTGTGTAGTCCAAATTTGTTGTTGAGAAACGCAAACAGGATAATCAAGCGCATATGGATTTAAATTGCCGATTTTTTTCATAAAATCTAAAATTAAAGTACTGCACATGGAATTGTTTAATTGGTTTGTCACGTCTAAGCAGCCGTTTTTAACATAAGAATCCCAAGATGGCTTTGGCAACAATTGCTTTCCCCAATAAGTCTCCATTTCTGCGCCGACTCCAGAATAGTAGTCCGTATAAGGATTGCCGACTGCAAAGCCTTGGAAATTTAATTTGTTTGCATCCGGTTGTTGTTCGTTATATTTAACAATTTGATATGCTAAGGTTGGCATATAATGACCGCCATAACTTTCTGATGTAATAAATAAGGGAACTTTAGAATACTGAGGAAATTTATTAAGAAACTGCAAAATGGTTTGTAAATTGTCAATGGCTGCTTGAGAATCGCCAATCTTATAATCGTCAGAATTGTCAGAATAAGAAAATCCAACACCCACAGGTTGTTCTAAAAATACCATATTTGCAATTTTATTCCATCTCCACTCGTTTATTTGTAAGTGTCCGTTAATATCAGGTCTAAATGGTCCTTGTTCGGTTAAGAAGCCAATAAGTCCAGAGCAACCAGGTCCACCATTCGTCCAGAAAACAAGAGGTGCATTTGCAGCATTTTCTTCGGCTTCAACAAACCAATAATGGATTTGCTTTTTGGTGCCAGGTAAATTTAAATAACCGCTAAATTGGTTAAACGCGAGTGCGTCGTCCAATCCAGGTAATTCAGTAACCATATCTTGTAATGCGGCATCAGTATACATACTTTTTAGTCCTCTAAGTGCGGAATACGCAGAACTACAAAATAATGAAAGAATAGTTAATAATAACAAGAAGTTCATTTTATAATATAATATTATATATTATTTTTATTATCGTTTAATAATATATATTATGAGATTGGAAATATTTATATTAGGATTAACTGCATTTTTTGTATATAATGCGTATGCGGATGGAAAATACACAAAAATGCTATTTGCCTTTAAAAAATACTATAAAATGATATTTTATGCGTGTTTAGGCGTTGGAATATATGTATTACTAAAAAAAAATCCAAATCAAGGAAGAAATATGCTATTATATGCAAATAATATGGTAAAATTCTTACCGATTGACCGCAATTCAATGGATATGTTAAGCCCCATTATGGATTTTACAAGTAACCCGGAAGGCGATAGCCAGGATGGTAGTTTTATGGAATCTGTAAATGGATTTGATAGTTCTAAATATGCAATGGAGAGAAGAATGCAAAATTCAGGAAAAACAGGTACTAAGAGATCAGTTTCAGAAACGAAAAAGAAATATGTTGCCTCACAACAAGACTGGAAATGCGGACATTGTAAATCTCAATTAGATCATACATTTGAAATAGATCACCGCTTACGCCTTGAATATGGAGGTGGTAATGACGTCCAAAATTTAGTTGCATTATGTAGAAATTGTCACGGAAGAAAAACTGCAAGTGAAAATATGTAAATTAAAAATATTATTGTATAATATTAATATATGAATACAAGTGCAAATAATACTGAAAATATATTACCTAAATTAAAAAATCCTGGAATGCAATATTCAGTTGTTGCCGCAATTGTTTTTTTAATAATTATGTTAGGTTGTATAATATTTAAGGTAAATGTATCCTTTAAGGGTGTTCCAAAATCGGATGATTCTATAATTGCAAATTCATTTATTATTATGTTTTTAGGATTATTAATATTAGGCGTATGTTTTGCTTTATTACCGAGTTTAAAAGAATTTGGCAAATTATTCTCTCAAATTAGTAGTGTATCTTATGTTATTATTTACACCATTGGCATAATATTATTTTTAACAATGATGCCTTCTGATATGCTTAATAATTATGCCAAATATATATTACCAGCAACCGGTTTACTTGGCGCTGGATTATTTTATAAAGGAATGAAAACAAATTATATTGAAAATTTTAATGTGAATTACGAGAGAATTAAAATGATGATAATAATGTTATGTTTAATTACAGTATCTATTGTATATTATAATATTGATCCAGGTGGATACATTTCAGAATATTTCGGACAATCACTTTTATTAACTATTATTCTCTCTGTATTTGCCTTTTTATATCTTATTATTATTTTAACAGTTCCAAGCGGTAGCGGCAGTGAAAATGGTGAAAACTTTTATAGCAGTATGACTAGTTTTGGTAAATTCGGCACATTAGCATTTATTGCGTTCCTAGTTGCGATTACCATAATAATGTCAACATATAAAGGCGGGTTTTTAGCAGATAAAGAAACATCGTCGCTATCCATAATTATATTAATGTTAATTGGCATTCTAGTGTCCGCATTATTTATTTCTAATTTATTTCCAGAAGTAACTGGAAGTGCGGATATATCTAATCTTAGCATTTATAAGCGCGGTCTTCTTATGCTTTTTGGTCTTGTTATATCAGGACTTATTATTTATTGGATTACATATAATCTTCAGGATTTATCCAGTCAATCAGGTATAACTAGTTTTATATTAAACGCACTACTAGTTGTAGTCATACTTAGTTTAATTTATAAGACATTTTATGCCAAATTACCTGCAGGAAATAGTAATAAAAATGCGTTTTTCTCTCTTATTGCGAATATTTTATTTTATATTCCTTGTTTATTTAATGATTTAATGGAAAAAGTTGGCGAAGAATATAATGCAACAACTAAAAATTCATTAATTGCTCTTATTATTGCGGTATTAATTATTGTTTCTTATTTTTACTTACCAAAAGCAGCACATAAAGCGCAATTACGTGGTGGAAAACAATTAGTAAATAACCCAGTATATACAGATAAATTATATTCTCTCGGTAACTATATTCAATTAAATGGAAGCGACAATATTGATTATCAATATGCAATTTCATTTTGGACGTTTTTAGACGCCGCACCACCAAGCACAAGTCCAGCATATAGCAAATATACATCCTTGTTAAATTTTGGATATAAGCCAAATGTAATGTATAATGCGGAAAAAAACACATTGATTGTGCTAACTCAACAAAAATATACAAATCAGGTTACAAGCAATGAGTTAGTTGATATAGATGATAAGAATAAGCGTATTATTTATACAAATAAAAACTTTTTGCTGCAAAAATGGAATAATATTATAATTAATTACAGCGGCGGCGTAATGGACGTATTTTTAAACGGCGAATTAGTTAGTTCAGCAAAAAATATAATACCATATACAACATTTGATAGTTTAACAATTGGAGAAGACAATGGTATTAAAGGTGGAATCTGTAATGTTATTTATTATAATAAGTCGTTAGATTCAATGACAATTAAAGGATTATATAGACAATCCAAAGGTTTAGACCCACCGGTTTTAACAAGTGATAATGAAACGATTGTAAATTTAAATCAATAAAAAGGAAAATATAGAAAGTATAATTAAAGAAATATAAGTAAATTAATTATAGATTTAAAATAGAAATTTCTAAATCTATAATATATAATGAGTGCTTTAAGTGTTGTAATTACAATTGTTATAGTAGTATTAGTTTTAATGTTGTTAAGATATCTATTCACAGACCCTAGCACACTTCAAACTATGCAAGATGGCAAAACTTCGACAACGATTAGTGCAAGTTCTTTAGCAACAAATAGTGCGAATGTTCCCTCTAGTAATTTTTCATATTCTATTTGGTTTTATATTAATAACTGGAATTATCGTTATGGAGAGCAAAAGGTAATTTTTGGTAGAATGGGCGCACCTAGCACAACTGGCGCGGGTTCTATTAGTGGAGTAAGTGGATTAGATCCTTGCCCTGCCGTTGTTTTAGGCGCGGTTGAAAACAATGTTTCCGTTTCTTTAGGATGTTATCCTGGTGCAAATCAAACACCTACAACTCCCGGCGGAAATACTGTAGTTCATACTTGCTCTGTAGCAAATGTTCCAATTCAAAAATGGGTAAACCTTATTGTTAGTGTATATGGCCGCTCTATGGACTTATATATTGACGGCAAATTAGTTAGAACATGTTTATTACCTGGTGTTGCTAGTGTTAATAATGCTTCTAATATTTATGTTACACCAATGGGTGGTTTTGACGGCTGGACTTCCAAACTTCAATATTTCCCTAATTCAATGAATCCTCAAGAAGCATGGAATATTTACACTCAAGGATATTCTAGCTGGTCTAGTATGTTTAGTTCATATCAAGTGCAAGTTTCTCTTGTTGAAAACGGACAAGCGCAATCCACAGTAACTATTTAAATTTTATTTAATTTTATTTGTATTTATTAATTTTTCTTATTTAATTAATATATACAATGAGTAGCACTTTTAATTCATTTTCAACAAATACAAGAAGTTTTGGAACAAAAGAATTTATGGAATCAAATAGTTTAGTAGCACAAATCGCATTTTTACTTTTAGTTCTTGTTGGTTTTGTTCTTTTACTTCGTATTGGTTTGTCTGTAATCGCATATTTTTTTAAGCCAAATGATTCACCACACCTTATAGATGGAATGGTTGATGCTTCGCAAATGATTGTATTTCAACAAGATCCCAGTGCAAATGGGTCTGCAACAATTTACAGATCAGTAAACGCAAATGACGGCATTGAATTTACTTGGTCTGTTTGGATTTTCATTAATAACTTAAACGACTCTGGTAACACATATAAGCATATTTTTAGCAAAGGCAACAGCGATTTACAACAAAATGGTCTTATTAATCCAAATAATGCGCCAGGACTTTACATTGCTCCTAATAGTAACACTCTTGTTGTAATGATGAATACATTTAACGTAATTAATGAGGAAATATTAATTCCAGATATTCCACTTAATAAATGGGTAAATGTTATTATTAGATGTCAAAATACAACATTAGATGTTTATGTAAATGGCACC
>Ga0194118_10005039_pt1 | contig 14016 bp, 19 predicted proteins | sample TA2MahsurfametaG_2_FD_148662 | JGI IMG/M metagenome (GOLD analysis project Ga0194118, IMG submission 148662) | Freshwater microbial communities from Lake Tanganyika, Tanzania - TA2015013 Mahale N5 surface | ecosystem: Environmental > Aquatic > Freshwater > Lake | place: Tanzania: Lake...
AAACAACGTCGTGGCTCGGCTGGCGGTTGGAACCAACAACTACGTGTTGATGGTGGATTCATCTACCGCCACAGGTTTGAAGTGGGCGCTTATTCCGCCCTCTGGTGGTTTGGCAACTTCAACCGAAGGTGCACTAATGATAATGGATATTGGAGCGTAAATCATGGCAGCAGGAGACAGAACAGAAGCAAGACTCGGTGGTCCGACACAGTTGGGTACGACAACCACGACCGTTTGCACGGTGGCGGCGAGCAGGGTCGAGGTGCTGAAGCAAATCATCATCACCAACACCGACACGGTAGACAGGACGTTTTCTTTGGCTATCGGCACTGCCGCGACCGCCGCAAACAGAATCATTTCCCAACTGCCCATTGGCGCAAACGACATCATGGTGTTTGACACGGCGCTCGTTCTCACGGCTGGCGAAACCCTTCAGGGGCTTGCAGATGCGGCAAGCGTCGTTAATGTGACCGTCATCGGGTGGGAAAAGGAAGTCTAAACCGTGGGTCTTTCTGCCGCTTATGGCGAGAAGTCCTTGACTGGATATTCTTACGGCGCTGGTAGTGGTGGAGACACGACTTCAACAGGTGTTGTAATCGGCGGAACCGAATACACGATTCACACGTTTACTTCTTCAGGTGCTTTTACTGTTACCAGACCAGGTTTTTTTGATGTGTTGATTTTTGCGGGTGGTGCTGGTGGTGGGAGCGGTATTGCGACGGTTAGTGGCGGTGGCGGTGGTGGCGGTGGCTATGTATCGCAGACCATCTATCTAGGCACAAACGCAACAATAACGGTTGGTGGTGGTGGGGCGACGAATGTTTCGGGTAGCGGAAGTGGTGTCGGTGCAGTTCATTCTGCTGGCGGTGGTCATGGCGCGAGTGCGTCACCCTATCTTCCGCCAGCAATCGGTGGGTCTGGTGGTGGTGGTTCTACTTACGGCTACAATCCTGCTCGTTACTTGACGGGTGCGGCAGCGGTTGTAAGTGGCGTGTCTGGATTTGCAGGTGGAACTGGCAATGCTGTTGATTATGACGGCGGTGCTGGCGGTGGCGGCGCAACAGCGATCGGAGCAAATAACTCTGGGAAGAACGGCGGTGATGGCGGTGCTGGTTACAATGTGAGTTCTTTCATCGGCGGCTCGGCTCTCTACAAGGCTGGTGGTGGGGGTGGCGGTTCAGGAAATACTGGTTCTGGTGGTTCTGGTGGTTCATCTGTCGGCGGTGCTGGCGGTACTCAGGCTGCTGGTTCATCTGCATCAGCGAATACTGCTGGTGGTGGTGGCGGATGTTCAGGCGACCGAACCGCCAATGGTGGTTCTGGCGGCTCAGGAATCGTCTACATCCGTTACGCAACAAACAGAGGCTTCACCACAAATACACCTGGGAGCACAAAGAACGGATATGGAACTGCGACTGGTGGAAGTTCCAGTTCAATTACCGATGGTGGCATGACCTACACACTTCTTTCATTTACAACTGACGGTACGCTCACTGTTTCTCAAGCGGGTCTATTTGATGTGATGTGCGTCGGTGGTGGTGGAGGTTCTGTTAGCACACAATACTACGGTGGTGAGGGTTCTGGGGGAGGAGGCGGAGGTTTAGTTTTGATAACCCAACTTTACTTAGTCGCTGGAACATATACGGCAGATGTTGGCGCAGGCGGTGCTGGAGTTGGTGCGGGTTACGGCCACGAAGGCTCTATGTCTATTTTGTATGATACTAAACAGGCAAATGTTTGTGCAATCGGACTTGGTGGTGGTGGCGGTGCTGGTGCATGGCACGGTAACGCAATACCAGTTGCTGGAAATCCTGGAGGGGCATCTTACCGAAGTGGTTATGGGGGTACTGCCGCCGCTGCATCACTTTCCCCAATTGGGTACAGTGGCGGCAATAGCGACGGAAGCACTTTTTCTGGCGGCGGTGGCGGTGCGGGTGGAAACGCAAGTGGTTCTACCGCAGGCATTGGTCGCACAACTTCTTTTACTGGAGCATCTTTGACATTGGGTATCGGAGGTGGCGGTGGAACATCTTCAGCCCATGGAAATACGGCGACTACTGCAAATAGTGGAAACGGTGCAAACGGTAGACAAATTTCGTCTAACGCAGCAGCAAACAATGGTATTGAGGGCGCAATTTATGTGAGGTTCCGCACATGAGCGCACCAACATTCGCAAAGGTTGAGAACGGCATCGTCACGCAAGTGAATGTTGTGACTTGGGAGTTTCTTACTGCCAATCCTGAACGCTACGGCGACTCATCACTCTGGATTGAGTGCTTCCAAGATGGTTCAGGTCGCGGCTACTGCAGCAAGGGCTGGTCTTATGACGCAGAAAACGATAAATTTAATCCTCCTATAGAGGTAACAGAATGAGCATCTCAGGAGCCCGCAAACCAAGACTCGCAACCGAATACGGGATCGCATCCGGCGGAACAGAAACGGATATCACCGTCTCTGGTGTTGCTTATAAATTACATACATTTACGGCAACAGGTACGCTGACCGTTACTCAACCAGGTTGGTTTGATGTGCTGGTGTGTAGCGGCGGTGGTGGCGGCGGCAGTACGAGCGGTTCAAGAAGCGGCGGTGGCGGCGGTGCGGGCGGCATAGCGCAATCCACGATTTACCTCGACGCGAACAAGACCATCATCATCGGCGGAGGCGGCAGTGCGGTTACGAGTGCGAACGGTGAAGGCTCTTCGTCGTCAATCGGAAACACGGCCCGCGACTTCTCGGTAGCAGGTGGCGGTGGAGGCGGCTTTCAAGGTGGCGGAACTTTTGGATGGCCTAATCGTGGCGGCTCTGGCGGCGGAGGCATTAGCGGTCTAGGCGGCGGCGATTTTTATGTCGGTGCTACGAGCATGGCCCCGAGCATTTCGGGCTTCGCGGGCGGAAACGGAGACCCCACATTCAACAACCTTGGCGGCGGAGGCGGCGGCGGCGCAACCGCTGTCGGAGCGAACCACAGTACCCCGAACGGAGGTGCTGGCGGTGCGGGGTTTGACGTGTCGGCATTTATTGGTGGCGGTTCGCTTTTCAAGTGCGGTGGCGGTGGCGGTGGCGGTCAGATAGGTGGCGCAGGCGGTAGTTCAGTCGGTGGGGCTGGCGGCTCAAACAACGCTGGAACTGCGGCGAGCGCAAACACGGCATCAGGTGGCGGTGGTGGCACAGGCGGTAATGCTGGCGCATCAGGCGGCTCAGGAATCGTCTACATTCGTCGTAGAGTCTCAGGATCTGCTGTAGGAACGCTTCGTTATCAACCGACCTTGAATGTTGAGTATCTGCTGGTCGGTGGTGGCGGTGGTGGCGGTGGCAACGGCGGCAACGGCGGCGGTGGTGGCGCTGGTGGTTTCGTTACGGGCTCAGGCATTGTCACCACGACCACCTACACCGTGAAGGTCGGCGCAGGCGCACCCGCAGGCGACAACCGCACCATCCAGAACGGAACAGCATCAAGTTTCATCGGCTCAGCAAACGGTGGCGGCGGTGGATGTAATGTTGAAAGCGGTCCAACTATTGGTGCATCTGGCGGCGGCGGTTCTCAGACACGACCAACAGGAGCGGCAGGTATCTCTGGCGAAGGGAACGCAGGTGGGAACTCGTCAGGCGGTCAGGGTGGCGGCGGTGGTGGTGCGAGCGCAGTTGGTGGCAACGGTTCAGGCTCAACAGGTGGCAACGGCGGCGCAGGAACGAGCAACGCCTACAACGGAACAGCGACAACCTACGCAGGCGGCGGTGGTGGCAACGGTTCATCAACGCAAGGCAACGGCGGGTCGGGCGGCGGTGGCGATGCTGGTGCGACAGGCACGAACGGAACTGCTAATCGTGGCGGCGGTGGTGGCGCAGGAAGCACGACAGGCGGCTTAGGCGGAAGCGGTATCGTGATCATTCGTTATTTAACCGCCAACGCAACAGGTTTGACGGTGAGCGCATCAGGCGCAACATCAGCGACACCAACCGACGCAGGTGGCGGCTACTCATACTTTCAGTTCACTGCAACAGGCTCCCTGACGGTTGCGAGGGCATGATGTCGTTTATCATTGAGGTGAGGTAACTATGCCGTTTAGTTCAGTTCTTGGCGCATCGTCGGTCATCAAGCCAGGTGTCTGCACGTCCACGACCCGCCCGACCGTTCCCTACGAGGGTCAACTTATTTATGAGACCGATACGGACATGGTTGCGGCGCATAACGGAAGTGCATGGGTGTATACGCATTCAAGTGGTCTTGTATTGATTAGTTCTACGACGATAGGTACTGCGGTCTCAACCGTCACGATATCAAGCGCGTTTTCCAGCACATACGACAACTACAAAATTATTATTAGCGGCGGCGTTGCGTCAGCAACTAGTGATTTTCGTCTGCAATTAGGTAGCACGACCGCAGGCTATTATTCAGCGGCACTTATCTTGCGTTACAGTGGAACCGAGTTTAACTTTACAACGCAAAACGGCGCTTTTATGGATTTCGTAGGTTCCAACTCAGTTAACAGCCTCAACGCAGACATCACACTGTTCGGGCCTAACCTTGCGAAGCGAACCAACTTCCTAGCGTCAAGCGCACACGCCGGAACCGACGGCGAAACTAAATACTCCGGCGGATTTCTTAACGACGCAACCCAATACACGGCGTTTACGATGCTGATGAACACCGGAACGATCACGGGCGGCACGATCAAGGTCTACGGATACAGGAACTGACCATGACGTACAAAGTGCAAATCAACGATGAGGTAAGGGATGCAACACCAGAAGAAGAAGCACGTATTCTTGCAGTTCAAGCAGAAGTAGCAGCGCAGGAAGAAGCCCGTCAAGCAGCAATCGCCGCCAAAGAATCAGCCAAAGCAAAACTGGCTGCCCTCGGTCTAACGGAAGCAGAAGTTAACGCAATCATTGGAGGTGTGTGATGCCTATTGATTTTCCAGCGTCACCAGTGAACGGACAAAGATACTCATACGACCTGCGCACCTGGGAGTACAATGGTGGTCAGTGGATTGTCGTGACCACTGGTGCTATAAGTCTGAACGTCGACGGCGGCGGACCTAATTCCAACTACGGCGGTTCTGGCACGATAGACGGCGGAGGGATCAACTAATGGCTGTTCGCATTCAGCTGAGACGCGGGATTTCATCCGAATGGACCGCCGCCAATCCCGTATTGATGGAGGGCGAATTGGGCTACGAGACCGACACGGGTCTTTACAAGGTTGGTAACGGTTCCACAACTTGGACGGGTCTTTCCTACAACGGTTTGTACGGGTCTGCAACCCTTGCCCAAGTGAACATCAACGGCGGTACAGACATCGGCGCGGACGTGGTTGACGGCGACAAATTCGCCGTTTATGACGCGAGCGCGCAGTAAACCGCACGGTTTCAGTAACAAGGATTTCAAACTTTGTCGCCCAAGACGACCAGACTATTCTGGGCGTACAGATTTTCGGTTAGGAGTAACACATGGCAACATTCAGCAAAGTTCTACTTTCTGGCTCTACTGGCGGGCAACCGATTCTTGTCGCCGCCACAGCCACGGCAGGAACAACCATTCATACGACTGGCACTTCGTCGGCAAACTTGGATGAGATTTGGTTGTATGCGCAGAACGACCATTCCGCCGACCTTCTTCTCACGATTGAGTTTGGCGGCACGACTTCGCCAAACAACTTGATTCGACAGACGGTGACCACCCGTTCTGGTTTGATGCTCGTCATCCCAGGTTTGCTTCTCGCTGGCGACGGAACGTCTGGGCGGGTCGTCCGAGCGTTTTGTGCGTCAGCGAACGTTGTTCACCTCAGCGGTTATGTGAACCGCATCACCGCATAGGCGGCAGGCGATGCGTTTCGGTGAGCGCACACGCTCAGGCACGAAGATTACCGAGTGGACTAAGCGTTCGGCGGCGGCGACAGGCTACGGCGTAGCAACAGGCGGCTCATCGTCAAGCATCACGGTTAGCGGTCAGAACTACACGCTTCTCACCTTCACATCGTCTAGCACTTTGACGGTGACGAAGGCTGGGTTGTTTGACTATCTGATTATCGGTGGCGGCGGCGCAGGTGGCGGCGTAACTGGTGCGTTCCGTGGCATGGGCGGCGGCGGCGCAGGTGGTGTATTGACGGGAACGATTTACCTTGACGCAAACGCAACGATTACGGTTGGTGGCGGTGGTGCTGGCGCAACGAACTTCGGTGCTAACGGTTCGGCATCTGAGATAGGTGCGGCGGCTATCGTCTCTGCCGCAGGCGGCGGCGGCGCAGGTGGGGGCGAGGTCTTTCAAGGCTTTGTCGGGGGTTCTGGCGGTGGTGGTGGCGGTGATAGCGCAGGGGGGCAACCCGTTGGAACGCAGGGTAAGGCTGGCGGTACTGCCGCAAGCAGTGGCGGCGGTAATCCAGCAGGTGGCGGCGGCGGCGGATTTTCCAGCGTTGGTGCTAACGCAAGTGCTAACACAGGCGGCAACGGCGGTTCAGGTACAGATGTCTCAACATTCATCGCAGGCGCAACATCGAACAGAGCAGGCGGCGGCGGCGGCGGCGGACAGACCACGAGAGGGAACGGAACGGCTGGCGGCGGTAATGGCGGTCAAGGTAATCCAGCGACAGGGAGCAACGGCACAGCGAACTTCGGCGGCGGCGGTGGTGGCGCAACATCAGGCGGCCCAACCGGTAATCAGGCAGGCGGCTCAGGCGGTTCAGGCATCGTCTATGTAAGGTTCAGGGTGTAGTCGTGGCACACTTCGCAAGAGTTGAGAACGGCATCGTTCAGCAAGTCATCGTCGTAAGCAACGGCGACTGTGCTGGTGGCGACTTCCCTGAGGGTGAAGCGGCAGGTCAGGCGTTCATCGCAAGCATCGGACTAGCAGGCGAGTGGCGACAGACTTCGTACAACAACAACTTTCGTGCCAAGTACGCAGGTATCGGTGATTCCTATGATGCGGTGAACGATGTATTCGTCGCACCGACAGTTGAGGAGTAGGATCAGGGCATGGACTCCGAGGCAATTTAGGGAAATTGTCCACCCCGTGGGAAGACGGCCAATATACAGCATGACAATTTTGAAACTAAGGCAGAGGAGTGGCATCACTGGGTTGGTGACCGTCAATGGCTGGCTTTGATTCGTTTTACTTCTTCCACATCCCGAAAACCATAGACCCGGTGTTCGACGTGTCGGTCATTCGCCCCCTGTACGCGAGCATGGCCGCCGTCGGAATAGACGCATCGGCGAACCACGATTTCGCGGATCACTGTTTCTGGAGGGATCCGTCGCCGGAAACATACGTTCTGTGCTTCGTGCGGGATCCGGTGCGCCGCACGGCGGCGGAGTTTTGCTACGCCACCGACTTCGGCGAGCTGAACGTGGAGAAGCGCAACCAGCGGTTCATAAACCAACCGAACGAAATGCACGCGCTCGACCTGTTCGAGCACTGGCTGCACAATTTTCACACCCCCAACTACCAGACCATGCTCACCAACGGGTGCGAGACGTCGAGCTCGTCGATGGCGATAAGGCGTCTCTCCTCGGTTCGGCTCGCCTGCAGGGTGGAGCGAATGAACACGGGGGTGAGCTACCCCGAATGGGCCGACAACGCGCCGCTGAAACTGGTGAACAAGATAATCGACGATCTGGCGCTGGCACCGAAAGTCTGCCACGTCCCGCTGTTCACCTGGGCGGCCTACTACGACTTCGTCAGCACGGATTTGGTCCACAAAATGGTCGGGTCGTCGCTCATGAAGCAGGTCGAGGAGATGAATCGCGAGGACATGAATCTGTACCACGCGGATTTCTACTTTATGTAGGACTCCACCTTGGCCCTCGCGGACGACGGGTCGTCCGCGTCCGAGACGTCTATCAGCGAGTATTTCGACCCGGCGACGGTGTGTATTATGTCGTGCTCCCAGTCGAACCCGTACGAGCCCACCTTGACGCCGTAGAAGGCGGAGCCGTCCTGGCACCAAATGCCGTTGTGGAAGGCCGTGCCGAGGAAGCCCGCGAAACTGCCGGCGTTGTAGGAGCGTCTAACCTGATCCGGGAACGCCATCTCCCCGAAATCCACGATTTCGTACCCGTGATCCGAGAAGGCCTGCTCCACCGCGCCCATCAGATCCTCGTCCACGAACCTGTTCCTGTACCACGGGTCGTCGCGGCGTTCCCTGGCGGCGATTTCGGCGTTGCGCTGCCTTCTGGTGACGAATATCTTCGACGCGGCGGTCTCGTCCTCGATCATGAGATCCGAGAAATAGTCCCTGAGGCAGCTCGCTATGTGCGGCGTCCTGCACTCCCAGAAGTTGGGGTGGCTACGGCTGGTCAGCAACCTCCCGTTGTCGAGCATGACCACGAGGCGTTCGATCCTGAAGTTGAATTGGTGAATCGCCGAACCCTCGTAGTGTCGAAGTTCGGGCAGGCCGCAACTCATCCGATCGAAGATCATGTCTATCGTCTGCCTCATTTGCTCGTTGGTCTCCGACGGGAGGACCCGCATGAACAGCGGTTGGAGGTCCGGGAAGATGGTCCGGCAGTAGAGGAACGCCCCCACGCCCTCCCTCAGGAAGTGTCCGTACTGACCGAAACCGTCGGTCACCACCATCCACGTCCCTTCCAGCTTCACGGATGGCCCTGCGCTCGGGCTTATGTTGGCGTTCTCGAGCACGTAAACGGTGATCGGTTGGTTCGGGACGACGGTCAGGTCGTCATAGTGGACCCACTCCCTGAAGATCGGTCGTTCCGTTTGCGAGTGCTTGGCGTGCATGGTCACCCGACGAACTCGTTGACGGACAGACCGATCTTGCAACTGGCGCATATCCCCGTTTTTATGCCGTCGTCGGCGAGATGGAGCCTCCAGCTCGAGTAATTTTCGGAGGAGAATATCTCCCATAGCTCGGATTCGTTCACGTTCCCCATGATCGCACCGGAGTGTTCCGGGACGTCCGATCTGGTGTTGCAGCACACCATCGCGTTCCCGTTGTAGTCGATGTACATGTTGTGGAAGGGCTGGTCGCATGCCCTGGTTCGGACGTAGGATTCCCGCACCATTTTCCTGAGCGCGTCGGTCCTGCCGGATCCCTCCAGTTCGAAGTTCCTTCCCCTCACGTGCACCGTGATGCCGACCGTGTTCAGGTTTATCTCGAACCTCTGGTTGTGCAGGTCGGACACCACGGAGTAGGAGAAACCCAGCTGGTCGACCTTCCTGAAGATCGCCGACCTCATTTTTGAGTGGTCGTACGATTCCTCGTTTCCGAGGTACTGCTGGACGAAGAGCTCGTTCAGGCCGGCGTCCCTGAGCTCGTGCACGTACTCCCTGCTGAGGTAGTCGCCGTTCGTATTCGTTCTCAGCTTCGCCCCGGGGAGGTGCGACCTGGCGATCCTGAGCCTGTCGAGAAACAACTCCTTTTTGGAGAGGGGCTCGTTGTACCTGCTGAAGGTCACCTCTCCGGCGAAGGACATTTGCCCCAGCTGCGACACGATGTTGCGGTAGGTCGCCTCGGGCATCACGTCATCGTTGGAAAGCCTGTCTATCGCCGAGTTCGGACAGAACCAGCATTTCCTGTTGCAGAAAGCGAACAGCTCTATCTCTATGAACCTGAGATTGCGCGCCAAATCCTCCCTGGCTCGTTGCTCATTTCTTGTAGTCATACCATTTTGCGATCGCGTATCGTATTCCGCGTTGCACGGGGAGGACCCTGTGGATGTAGGGGAAGCTCGAGCAGAAGAACACGACGGTGCCCGCAATCGGTCGCACGGTCAACCCGAATTCCCTGAACTCCAGTTGCCCGCCCTCGTAGTCGTCGTTTAGGAACGTCGACGACGACACGACCCTCGGGAACTTCGGATGGTCGTCAACGTGGTGACCGAAGTGATCCGACTCCTCGTACCTCAGCAACACGGAATGGTGGCTCACCAGCTCCTCTATGTGGTGTTGCGATCTGAAATCCTCCATCATTTTGTCCAGACCGAGCTTGAGCGACTCGCTGGTCCTCCTGATGGGATCCTGCGGGTGGCACCCGGATTGAGTCTCGCTCAGGAAGTAGTTGTAGCACCTCCTGGCTTGTCGGTTGACGCCCGGTCGCTGATCGTCCACCAGCACCTCGGCCGGCTCCCACTGACCGAACATGCAGTTCTGTATCAATCCCCTGAGGATTCGCGCCGAACCCGGTGCGAACGAATACCTCACTATCCCCGGGGCGAGTTGCTCCTTGCCCGTCACGGACATGTCCACGAGCTCCGGATCCGAGTCGTGGAATTCCCCGACTATTTTGTCGTACAGCCTGAGAGTTCCCGAATAGTCGTGGCAGGAACAGACCTTCTGGGAGAGCGGCGCGTCCGGCATGGCCAGGAATCGGTTCCTGTTGAAGAACCTCACGTCGCCGTCCTCGCCGTACCTGTGTATCCCGTCCCGCTCCCTCTGTATCCAGTGGTCGGGTTGCGTGAAGTGCAGGAACAGCACCGTGGTCCAGACGTCCTCCCGGTAGGTCGGGTACGGCGGCCGCGAGTGGATGTGCTGCTGGCCGGCGAAGATGATGGCGTTGTTCGGCTCCTGCTTGAACCGTTGCCCCTCCACGATGATGTCCCAGTCGGCGGTGTTCTCCACCGTTATGTCGATCGTGGTCTGGGTTCCGTTCTGGTCGGTGTGCTCCCACAGGTGCGGCACGCAACCCTCCCTGCGTTGGTAGCGCACGGCGAAGAAGTAGGCCTTGAGCAGGGTGTCGTCGCCAAAGATTTCCCTTGCTTTGACAACACAATGTTCCTCAATGTCGGGGTCGAACTGGATCGGCGACTCCCACCGGGCCAGCATCGTGTGGAACTGACCGCCCTCGGGCGTGCCCATCTTGGTGTCTGCGACCGCTTGTTTCACGCGACCGAACATCTCGGGCGGGAAGAAGTCCCTCACCACGTGCGGCTCCCTGAGCGCGTCGGGTAGTTCCCAAACGAGCTCCCGTTGTATCACCATTTCCCTAGTGGGCATGTCGCCTGCTTTAGTTTTGTCTTGAGAGCCATAAAGCAACCACATTCTTTGCACTGTTTTGTTGTTTTAATCAAACTTGGACACTCAAGACACATCGCATATCGTTGTTCCGCCGTTTCCGCATCCGCATAGTTGGCGGAATCAAGGAGGTCGGTCGGTCTTACGGCGGCGCCGTTCAACAATTCCTCCGACCTCTTCTTCTTGTAATCGGACCACGCAGACATGGTTGCTACCCCTCGCTCGGCTGCGCGGGTTCCGGCGCAACCCAGCCCTCTGGCGGAATCCAATCGTTTCCATCCCACCTCCACCCCTCCACAATGTGGGCGTAGTTGGGGTGGTCTTCGGGCACTTCCACTATTACTGGATTGCTCCTAAAACAGGCGACGAGTGCTTCGCAATGCGCGGGAAGGGGGTCGCCACCGCAAGATGCGGCGGTGGCAAACTCGCCGTCAACGACGAAAACAAACTTGTATCGGCTCATGGTTTTTATCCTTTTGTAGTCGTCGCAATCCTACACCACCAAATCAATAGTGGCGAACCAACCGTCAATGAAAAACTTGCCATCAGTATTCGCATCAAATCTGAGGTTGGAAACCCGGTCCGGTCCAGTAGAAGCATACGCAGCCACCAAAGAGGTCGGTGCATTGACCAGGTATTCCCGGCGCCTCGCCGCAAGCCGTGCAGGCTGAACCATTGGGGCAAGGGCAACCGTTGCACACTATGTCGCAACCCAATGGCTCGCAGCCTGCCCTGTGCAGATGATTGTACGTCATGCTCGTGCAAAGAGGGTTGCAAATGGATGGGTTGGGGGAAGTGGTTATCACTATTACCCCGTACCCCATCTGTTGTGCTTCCTGACAGGTACTTGCACAGGGGAGCGGAGTGACGGGCGGAGTTACTGGCGGGCTGACAGGCGGCGTGACAGGCGGACTTACGGGTGGGCTGACTGGCGGCGAAACGGGCGGAGTGACCGGCGGAGTGACCGGCGGAGTGACCGGCGGGGTCACGGGCGGGGTCACGGGCGGGGTTACGGGCGGGGTTACGGGCGGGGTTACAGGCGGGGTTACGGGCGGAGTCACTGGCGGAGTCACTGGCGGAGAAACCGTCGCAAAAGTCAGGGTGCCGGAGAAGTCGGAATTCACGCCGTACGTGGCTTCCAGCCTCATTTTCACGGTGTAGGAAGTCGAGGCCGCGAGGCCCGTCAGCGAGATGCTGTTGCACGACGAAGTGCACGATCCCATGACCTGGGTTCCGGAGTTGTCGTAGACCCGATAGACCGGGCTTGGGCTCTTGCCCCTGTACGTGGATTCCGTGAAGTTTATGACGGCGCTGTTGGAGCTTATTGAGCTCGCCGTGCCAATGGTCGGCGTAGAAGGCTTCTTGCCTTCGCTAGAAGTTATTCCTGGAATCGGCATCATGTCGCACTGAGGTCACCCATGAGCAGCCAGATGTTGGTGTCGCACTTCAGCAGCGTGGCCGACGAGTATCTGTCCCTCAAAAACTTTCCCGGTGTCGCATAAATGATCACCGTGCCCGAAGCGGGAACTATCTGGGTCTTGCCCAGACCGTACTGGATGACGTGGATCTGGGAGCCGACAGGCCAGGCGACCGAAGCGTTGGTCGGAACCGTGACCGTGTTCGCGCTGGCGACGTTCATCTTGATGAACTTGTTCTTGTCGGTCAGGACGAGCGTGTAGTTGCCGTCTTTTTCGTCGATCGTCGCGTCGGCGATCTTGTCCGAGGTGATAGCGCCGGCCGCTATTTTCGCCGCGGTGACCGCCCCGTCGGCGATCTTGGCCGTCGTGACCTCGGAGTCGGTGATCGTGTTCATCACGACGCCGGTGAGCACCCACGAATTTGCCGCCATCTTGACGATGGTCGCCATCGAGTAGCGGGAGTTGAGCTCCATCACCCCACCCTCGGAGTTGACGGTGACGCCGGTCGCCCCCTCGACGGTCAGCGTCCCCGTGCTGTCGAGCATCAGGACGATCACGTCCCCCACGTCGTACGAGACGGAGGCGTCGGTGGGGACGGTGAGCGTGACCGAACCGGAGTTGGTGAACTTGATCAGCTTGCCCAGGTCGCTCGCGACCAGCGTGTAGGAGGTGCCGCTCTGCGTGTTGACCGTGTAATTGAAGTCGCTCTCCTGGAGAGTGTTCATTTGCGCGGCGGTCAGCGTCTGGCCGGCCGAGAATTGCTGAATCGTCATTCGTGTGCTCCGTCAAGCTTCGTAACGCGACAGATGTCGTCCATCAGATTTTACTCTAGTTTGACGCTCCGGCTACGAATGGAACGGGTACAATTGTCCGTAGCTATTTACCTAAACGGAAGAACCGCATGACGAACCGAAAAAAGATGATCGTGGTCGTGCTCGTGATCGCGGGCGTGATACTCCTATTCGCCGACAGGGCCACGTCCTTCGGCTGGTGGCGATGAGGTCCACGGACCTCCGGCCCAGGAGATTCGGGCAACGCTTGACGAGCGCGATCGCGGGCTTGCGCCGTCGTCTCTCGCCGGTCCTGGCGACGACGGCCCTGTTCGTTTTCGCGGCGGTGCTGGGGGTCGCGTCCCCGACGAGTGCCACGGCAAACTGCAACACCGCATACTCTGCCTCCAACTTCGTGTTCGGCGGGGTCGGGCAGGACAACGCGGGCACGATCCGACTGACCCCGGCGACGGGCGGCCAGTTCGGCGCCATCTGGAACAAGACCCGCATCAACCTCGCCAACGACTTCTGCCTCACGGCTGAGGTGTACCTCGGCGCATCGGACGCGGGCGCGGACGGGATGGCGTTCGTCATGCAACCGAACTCGACGGCTGCGGGAAGTTCCGGCGGCGGTCTCGGATACCAGGGCGTGACTCCGTCCTTCGTGGTTGAGTACGACACCTACTGGAACAGCGATGTTTACGACCTGTACAACGACCACGTCGGGCTGATGAAAAACGGGAACACCTACCACATCGCCGCCTCGCAGTGGGGCCAGAATCCGGTCGACGTCGGCAACCTCGAGGACGGCCAGTGGCGCAAGACAAAAATTTTGTGGGAGTCAACGACTGACAAGGTCTCGG
>Ga0194118_10005053_pt1 | contig 13991 bp, 17 predicted proteins | sample TA2MahsurfametaG_2_FD_148662 | JGI IMG/M metagenome (GOLD analysis project Ga0194118, IMG submission 148662) | Freshwater microbial communities from Lake Tanganyika, Tanzania - TA2015013 Mahale N5 surface | ecosystem: Environmental > Aquatic > Freshwater > Lake | place: Tanzania: Lake...
TTCAGTCTGTAAGTGTTGATGCATGGGGGATTTACGCAGGTACCATCCACCCACAGGCTGCCATGTACCCCAAAACCCCACACACGGCCATGGCCCAAACCCAACGCCACACATACGGTGCACGACGGGTGGGTTCCTCGATATACCGATAGACTACAGGTGTCACAGCCAGACAAGCCAAGACCATAAAAGTCTTCAATCCGTTATCCCACATCACCCCATGGCCACGAGACATGATCCACATGGTGTATAAGGGATAGTGAAGGACATACAGGGCATAACTGATGCGTCCAAAATAAGTCATCACGGGACAAGATAAAAAGGCGTACGACCATCCTTTGTGTACAGGCTGGTGGGTATGACCCGGATCAACAGGCCCCTGGTCGGGTAAGGCACTGCCCCCAATGATCAGAACAACCATACCAATGGTGGATAAAATGGCGGCCAAACACAAGGGAACTTCATGGGGCATGCTTAAACCACTAAGGATCAAACACCAACCCAAAACCGTCATAGCACTGTAAAACTGTTTTGCAGACGACACAGACCAATCGGTACACAGGCCATGGCTATGGACCTGCCTGATTGATGTTGCCGCATCAGTACGTTTCAGAATAAACCAAGACCATATCCAGCTTAGCGCCCCCAACGCCAAAAGGGGTACACTGGAACCCATCTCTAAAACGATCAACATGGTACCAATGATACGCAGTAAAAAAATCGGTATTTTGTATCCACTCCATGTACGGGCCACGGTATTGTATGCCATGCCGATGCCCTTTATCCGTCCCCACGATAATGCTAATACAGCCCCGCTGAGCAGTTCCCAGGATCGGGCTGCAGGATGATAATAAGTTCGGCCAAAAATATCCTTGTGTTCATACCAATATTGCCACGACAAGACGCACAAGATCAATAAAATCGGAATCATTATTTTTCGAAAAACAGCATTGCGTTTAGAGGCCACCATCACAAAGGGCATCATCACGTAAAATTGTTCTTCCTGGGCCAAGCTCCACAAATGAGCAAAGGGCATGATGCGTGAGTCGGTGGGAAAAAAATCCATTCCCAAGGCCAAAACCAGATTCATGACGCCCGAAACCGATGCCGCCACCGTTCCACCCAACAAACGAAATCCGCTGGCATCCAGAACAAACCATCCCACCACCAATGCCACCATAAAACAGACAATCAGTATGGGAAACAATCGTTTAACACGACGGGCATAAAAGGATGTAAACGAAAATGTGCCATTGGCGTATTCTTTGGATACAATGCTGGTGGTCAAATAACCGGAAATGACAAAAAAAATATCCACCCCCAACTGACCGCGAAACAGATTAAAACTGCTAAAATAATGATCTGCTATCACCAAAAGAATAGCCAAAGCTCTTAACCCATCCAAATCTGGGCGATAGACAAACATGGCTTTTGGAACGGATCCAGTACGCCTCCCCTCATCAGTGGATGAATGAATAGAGGAATTGGTGATTGTTTGATCCAAAATATCGAACTCAGACCTATGTCAATATGAAAAAAATGATACCACAAAATGGGCTGATGCTCCTACCCGTATTGCATATTTTCAGGCTTTATTTCATGGTAAAGGTAACACAGAAAATCCAAGACACCAGATGCGTGAAATCATTTTAGACACAGAAACCACGGGTCTTTCTCCGTCCTCTGGCCATCGCATTGTGGACATTGGGTGCATCGAACTGTTTGCAGGGTCCCCCACCGGAAAAATATTTCAACAATACATCAATCCAGAGCGCGATATGCCGGCCGAAGCCTTTGCCGTTCATGGATTAAGCCATGACTTTTTACGGCCATTCCCCACGTTTCATCAAATCGTTCAAGATTTTTTAAATTTTATTCAAGACAGCCCTCTGGTCATTCACAATGCCAAATTTGATGTCACGTTTTTAAACGCAGAATTAACCAGAGCCTGCGTCCCTGTGCTGATTAACCCCATTGTGGATACATTAAAATTGGCCAAGGCTCGATTTCCCGGTGCGCCCGCCAGTTTGGATTCGCTGTGTCGGCGATTTAATGTGGATTTAAAACAGAGAACGCAACATGGCGCCCTGCTGGATGCCCATTTATTGGCAAAAGTATATCCTGCATTACAGGAAAAAACCATTTTAGAGTGGACAAAAAATCCTGTCACCAGAATGCCACGCAAACGTGTGGTCAAGACAGCACGCATTTTTTCCCTGTCAGAAAAGGAACAAACCCTGTTTACGGCATTAAGAGAAACCCTGGAAAAAGCCTGAGTTTATACCCATTATGACTTCATGTCTTGCCATAACCCTATCTTGGGGATCTGCGATGTTGGGTGTTTGGTTTCCAGAACCAAACGGGTTTTGCATCAAGGATGGGGGCAACTCTTGAAATCAAGGGTTTATAATCCGAATGAATGGTTGAATAATGTTCACAGTATATTAAACAATGTGATTGGCAATGTGATTGGGAAATGGTCGTTGAAAAAACGTACCCCGGGAGAGAGTCGAACTCTCAAGTCCTTGCGAACAACGGTTTTTGAGACCGCCGCGTCTACCATTCCGCCACCGAGGCATGATCTAATCATAACAGATCATTCATTTGTAATACAAGGGGGGTGGAAGCACCTTTTTTAGACGCCTTTAAGATATTTTGGATGCATATCCGCCCTCTGTTCCAGAATGTCACCGCCCAGATGGTTCAGATATTGACAGGGCCAAGTCTATGGCACAACAATCTAGCCTATACCCCTGAATTTAACTTTTCCATGACCGTTGAAACCCCTTCTGTGCTCACTAACCAGGACATCCTTAACACCCTAATCATTGGCGCTGGCCCTGCTGGATATACAGCCGCCATTTATCTTGCCCGATATGGACGAAATCCTGTGCTGGTCACAGGCATGCAGCCCGGCGGACAATTGACCTTAACCACAGAGGTTGAAAATTTTCCAGGATTTGCTGAACCCATCCAAGGACCATGGTTGATGGACCAATGCCGGGATCAGGCACTGGCCTGTGGGGCAAGAATCGAATACGATACCATCCATACCGTTGACTTCAGCGTCAGACCCTTTCAATGTATGGGTGATGCCCGCACCTATTACGCCCACAGCGTCATCATTTGCACGGGGGCGGCTACCAAATGGTTAGGTTTGGACAGTGAAACATTGTATCGTGGTCATGGTGTATCGTCTTGTGCCACGTGCGATGGTCGATTTTTCAAAGACAAGGATGTGGCCATTGTTGGTGGCGGAAATACGGCGGCAGAAGAAGCTATTTTTCTTTCTCAGCACGCCAAAACCGTCACATTAATCCATCGCCGTGATGCGTTACGTGCAGATAAAGTGTTGCAGCAAAGACTGTTTGATATTCCAAAATTACGATTGCTGTGGAATCACAAAGTCGTGCAAGTTTTGGGGACAACCCAAGAAAACAACCCTGCCCTGCCAGGAACAGTCACTGGCATTGTGGTGGAAAACACCCTGAACCAGGACCAAGCCACTTTGCCTATGGATGGTCTTTTTGTGGCCATTGGACACAGTCCGAACACAGGTGTATTTCAACAGGCTTTGCCCACCGATTCTGATGGATACTTGCTCAGCACACCAGGAACATCGCACACATCCATACCCGGTATTTTTGTCGCAGGCGATGTCCAAGATCATGTGTATCGTCAAGCCGTAACCGCAGCCGGACAAGGGTGTATGGCCGCCATGGATGCCGAGCGGTTTTTACAAGTGCACATGAAACCATCAGGCGATACCTGTTTGACTGTATCAGGCCACCATAGGTTTTGTCCCGCTATATGCCCCCTTCTATCTGAGGGGGGTCGATGATAGAATAAACAGGGTTACTTTTTATCCATTTCAATCTTTTTCATGTCAGAACTCATCAAAACACACCCGATTTCCAAGGTGCTGATTGCCAATCGCGGAGAAATCGCTCTGCGTATTTTAAGGGCGTGCCAAGAACTTGGCCTGAAAACAGTGGCCGTTCATTCCACAGCCGATGCCGAAGCCATGCACGTGCGTTTAGCAGACGAGAGTGTCTGCATTGGGCCACCCCCAGGATTGCAAAGTTATTTAAATATTCCGGCTATTTTAAGCGCAGCCGAAGTCACCAATGCCGATGCCATCCATCCCGGATTTGGATTTTTATCCGAAAATGCTAATTTTGCTGAAATGGTGATGGCCCACGGCATGTGTTTTATTGGGCCAAAACCCCATCACATTCGTACCATGGGGCAAAAAGTGGTGGCCAAACAAACGGCCATTCATCTGGGTCTGCAAGTGATTACGGGTTCCGATGGCGAGTTAGAATCCCTGGATCATGCCAGGTATTTGGGAAAACATGTGGGCTATCCTGTGCTGTTAAAAGCCACAGCCGGCGGTGGGGGTAAAGGCATGCGTGTGATTTGGAATGATGCGGAAATGGTTGAATTATTTCCCCAAGCCCAAGCCGAAGCCATGGCCAGTTTTGGGTATGCAGGCATGTATCTGGAAAAATTCCTGCAGCGTCCTCGGCACATTGAATTTCAAATTTTGGGCGATTTGCATGGCCATGTGGTGTGTTTGGGTGATCGAGAATGCTCTATTCAACGCAATCATCAGAAAATATGGGAAGAAGCCCCCAGCAGCGCCTTATCCCCACAAGAACGGTTCCGCATGATGGATATATGTGTCACAGCCATGAAACTGTTTGATTACTCTAGTTTGGGGACGTTAGAATTTTTGTACGAAGATGGCCAGTTTTATTTCATTGAAATGAACACCCGCATTCAGGTGGAACATCCGGTCACGGAAATGATTACAGGGTTGGATCTAGTAAAAGAGCAAATCCGTGTGGCCCAGGGATATGCCCTGTCCTTTCAGCAACACGATGTAGAATTACGGGGACACGCCATCGAATGCCGCATCAATGCAGAAAACAGCGTGACCTTTTGTCCGTCTCCTGGGATGGTTGAAAGTTATTTGGCACCCGGTGGTCCCTTTGTCAGGGTGGACAGTGCGTTGTTTGCAGGATACCGAATCCCGCCGTATTACGACAGTTTGATTTCAAAACTCATCGTTCATGGTCAAGATCGAGATGAATGTTTAGCCCGATTACGCCATGCCTTAAACGAGTACGTCATTACGGGGGTGGATACGCTGTTGCCCTTGCATCAAAAATTGTGTGGGCATTGCGATGTCAAATCGGGTCATTATCACGTGAAATGGTTGGAAAACACTTTTTTACCTTTACAGGATGTCTCATGAATTATTCCCTGCTCCTGTCTGTTTTTGCCCTGATTGTGATCAGTGGCTGCAAACCCAGCATTCCAACATCATCAGGGTTAACCTATATTCAAATGCCAAAGGTGCCCATCGCCGTGTCTCAGATAGACGTCATTATTTCTCCTTGTGTGCATGAGGACAATCCTCTGATTGCCGTTCCCCTTTCTGTGATGTTAAAACAATGGGCCAAGGAACATTGGGAAGTGATTGGGGGGCGTCCACGCATGACCATTGGCATCAACAAGGTAGATATTAAAGAACAGGTTCTGGTTTGCCCCACATCGCATCGCTGGACAGCCATTCCAAACAGCGATATCTACAAAGCCAGCATGATGGTGTCGTGCGAATTAACCGCCCCCAACGGGGAATCTATGGGAAAAACAGATTTTACCATTCGTTATGAACAATATGTGCCAGAACATTACACGTTGGCCCAACGCAAAGAATTATGGAACCAGGTTTACGAAGGGTTGATCAATCAATTAACCACGGAATCGAACGAACATATTCCTCGCTTGTTGGCGCGTGCATCGTCTAGATAAACCCCATGCGTGGAGCCACACACCACACACAGTCCAAAAGGAGCCTTCCCCATGATCAGTCGTAAAATGTTTGATATTATGTTTTCCACACGCATTCACCCCAAGTGTTGGCCCTTTTTATGCAGCACCTTGGCCGCGACTTTGCTGTTTTCTTGGTTGAATTTGGGGTGGTTTATGGTCACGCTGGGGCTGTGCAGCACCCTGTTTATGCTGTTCTTTTTTCGTGATCCAGCCCGCACCATATCGGATTTACCAGGAGGAATTGTCAGTCCAGCCGATGGCGTCATTGTGGAAATCAGTCAGCAAGCCCCACCAGAAGAGCTGGGCCTGTCACCAGAATTATCATGGACAAAAATTGGGATTTTCTTGTCCCCTTGGAATGCCCACCTAAATCGCAGCCCCGTTGCTGGGGAAATCGTGGAAAAAGTATACCGTAAAGGTGCCTTTCATCACGTTGCCACCACCGATACGCGCATTGACAACGAACGCCTCAGTCTGATTTTAAAAACACAAACGGGGAATACGGTGGTCTGTACTCAGATTGCAGGGTTTTTGGCTCGGCGTATCATTTGTGAATTCGATGTGGGTCAAACCATAGAATTGGGCCAATATTATGGCTTGATTTGTTTCGGCAGCCGTGTGGATTTATATATACCTCTTGACTCTTGTCTGTTGGTTCGTCAAGAGCAGCGTGTTCATGCAGGCGAGAGTATTTTAGGATTTTTACCCCACACCATTATGGCCCATCACATCGAATCCATGTAATCTCAACATTTGTATGAAGGGTATGTGAAGGGATGGCGCGCCATGTTTATTCATTGACGAGTGGAATGACCATAATGGAAACAACAGGTGGATATAGAGATGATGGGGATAAAGACGTCGGGTATATCCCAGACGACTGCAATGGGGGAGTCTCAGATGGTCATGCGCCCGATTCATCTCAAATGACACCTAATTATACCACCATATGTAAACATTCAGATAAACCGCAAATAAAACCCACCCCAAATAGGGAGCCATCAAAACAGACACCAGTCTTGGTGCCAGAACCATCACTATTCCGATCGTAAAAGCCAACATGATCGCCACTGCCAGTGCCCCACCAACCCAGTGATAATGGAAAAACAGTGGCGTCCACATCCAGTTTAAAACCAGCTGCAGCATGTACACCATTTTTACGATTTTTTGTGTTCGAAACGTTCCCCGCCAAATCAACCATCCGCACACCCCTATTAGGGCATACAATACTGTCCAAACCACAGGAAATACAACACTGGGGGGCGTCAAAACCGACCGATTTAACCCGTTATACCACAAGGAAGCATCACTGCCCGTCCATACACCCATACCTGAACCCAAAAGAATGAGTACCATGACCCAGAGGATTAATCTTATATAGTGTTGTAGACTCATTCTTTTCTCGTTTGTGGAATGGGGAGGTCTGCGCTCCCTCATTCATGCGGTTCAGTCTGACGTGCAGGCCAAGTGATGTGAGGGCCAAGCCCCCCCCTTATGAGTAACGCCATTGAAAATGGATTCCATGCGATCCAATCATCTTTAACGCGAACCAAGTAAGTATTCTTTCAAATTGTACAAAAATCGAATAATGCTGGTTTGTGTGGCGCATATACTGCTCTTGAACACAATCCAGTGACTGATGGTGTCGTCCGACATGTTTTTTGTTTGATTAATATCTGAATCCCCATACGTTTGATGCACCAACGTGGGGTTTTCCACCCCAGTATAACGAACACCCAGTTCCCAAGATCGTGTAAAATAATGATCCACAGGCATTTTAATGGGCAAAGCTTTTTCCAGCAAATGTTTGGCGGCCTTTCTGTTGATCATATAACACCCCGTATGGGTTGATTTTGATAAATAAAGACACAGTTCATGATTATGGATCAGGGTTTTAATGCACACGGGCATTCGACGATTGCAATGGAGTTCAAAATTGACGATATCCCAAAGGTTACTGTTTTTTAAGACGTCCTCTATGACAACCTGCAGTTTTTTTGGTTTAAAACTGACGTCATCTTCAAACACAAGCGCGTACTTATAATTTGATTTTAAAAATGTTTGCCAAACTTTGATATGACTCAACGAACATCCGATGGTACCACGTTTAGGCGTATGCCCCAAGAATAGTCTGCAGGTTTCTAGATCAACCTTTTCTTTGAGTTCTTCTTCTGACAGCGTTGACCCATCCACGGCCTCTATACGCTCTGTGGGTAATTCCAATTGGTCAACATAGGGTTTGATGGATTCATAGCGTGCTTTTGATCGATCTAAATTAATGATATAGGCCCCAACTCCTTCGCCTCCTGTGATGGAAAAGGGGAATTCCTTGGCTAGTTGGCATGAATCAAGCAAAAAATATCCCACCGGATAACACAAAAACAAAACGGCTGATGATAATAATACCCACCACAGAACTGCTAATTTCTTCACGTACGCCCACCTGTTTATATTTTATTCATAATATTAGAAAAGACCTGATTGTGCAACATAACCTCTTGTCAGGTGCGCTTTTCCCAATGACCCCATCGGGGAATCGGCGGTGTTCCCAGCAGAGGCATGGTCTGATGACTGATGAGGAGGGGGGCCTCTTTTCTATAGGCCGTCTTGGCGCAAGGGGTACACACGCCATGGATGCGTTGGGTTTGCAGGTGCCACCAGATATACAGGTTCAGCATTGGGAATATCCATGATCGGTAATCGTAAAACATTCTGAATGACGGAATACACAAAACCATGGGATACCATTAAAATAGGGCCTGCACACCCCAAGGTCGGATCCAGCACATGATCCAGTGTGTTTTTGATTCTGTTGACAAAATCAGTGTATTTTTCTGATCCAGGGATAGGATATCCCCCCATCCAATCATTAATCCACGAACCATTCTCTATGGGTTGGCTCTCTTTTTCGCCCCAGCAGGCCTCTGATAACCCTGGATTTTCCAAAACAAATGCATCCATATATTGGGCAATCTTATCGGCCGTTTGGCGCGCTCTGCGTAACGGAGAAGTCACAATGGTGGCAATCGGTTCATTGTTCAGCAACAAGGCAGCCTGATGTGCCTGCAGAATGCCGCGATCATTCAGCTCAATGTCTTGGCTGCCCATGGCTTTATGTTGAATATTCCAATCCGTTTCGCCATGTCTCACACAATAAAACGACTGAGCACTGAGGATTTTCATGATGGGACAATCGATGATTTTAGGTCATTATACCCCCCCTCACTCATTGCAGCATAATTCCTTGGCAACCTTTTGATTTCATCATCTGGAATCTTTTTTGGAAAGGATGACCAAGAACATCGTTCTGTAATCTAATCTGGAAATGCATTAAGGCGTGAAAAGGTTTGTTCATTGATCGCTTCTTTCCACTGCAACTGGTCATGAATACAGAATCGATACCAAAACCATTCTCCTCCGCTATACCGGTCAACAGAGAGTAACTGATCATAACAGTCATTAGCATAATTTTTTAGAGTGATATCCATATCACTGCTTTCTCGCCACAGTCAGGATGCTTTGTGTGGTATCCTGTATAAACGTTTCACCCTGCATGCCATAATGATCAAGGGTTTCAAAACCATTTTTTGCTAACATGGTGCGCAGTTCAGTCGCACTATAGATTTGAAGGGAAAATGTGTTATAGAATCGCTCTGGTTTCTCAGCATTTTTTTGAATCAATAAAACATCATATGAGGTAAGGATGCCTCGTTCACGATCAATGGTAGAGCATTGCGTTGAAAGAAGCTGAGATTCGCCTACTTTTTTATGAACCTGGTAAGCAAAATCAGCAACAACTGTATCGGTCATAGCATTCACATTAAAAATATCGAAGATGTAAATGCCACCATCATTTAAATTTTCGTGGATATTGCACAATGTTTTTTCAAAATCCGATTTTGTTACATGACCAATGGCATTAAAAATAGTGATAACGGCATCAAATTGACCCACTTTTAGTGTGCGCATATCACCATCGATAAAGGAAAGATCAATTTTTTCTCTAAGTGCTCGCTCCCTTGCAATGTTTAGCAAATCAGGGCTAAAATCTGCGCCTGTTACCTTGTATCCACGCTCATTTAAGAAAAACACTTGTGATCCCGTTCCACATGTTAGGTCGAGGATTGTATGGACTTGATATGTGCCCAACAATTTTTCAATAACGGCATTTTTTGCGACCGTATCATCGCTGATGTTCCCTGCATCGAAATACTGAGGTAATTTTTGATACTCCAGAGGAAGACCTAGGTTGCTTTTTGTACGTTTATTCTTTTGCATGATGCATATCCAAATCAAATTGTTCCGCTATGAGATTATCATTTTTTTGATTATTTGAATATAAAACAATTTCATTAAATGTATAGAATATAGGTATTAACACACTCCGCTACAGGCTGCCTTCAGCTGAACAAGGGGTAATATGTCTCACTTACCTCTGCACCTAAGGGGGGCTCTTCCCTCACCGCTCTTCTTACCCAAAGGCCCATTGCAGCGCAGGTACAAACACAGGCCCGCCCCAAGATATGTACCAAAACCAAGAAGAACTTAGCGCACGTATAAACACAGGCTAAAAACATCAGAACAAAAAGTAAAAGCTGTTATCTGACTGCCCCAAAATCTAGGCTGGTCACAGACGGGCCACGGGGATTAAAAATCAAACGCATCCTTTAGCTTATCCTAAAAAACAGACGGAAAGGTTTTTTACAAATTTCTTGATTTTACTGAAAAAACCCTTGACTTCGTGGGTTTTGTTCTTTTCTTCTTCGTGAAAATCCTGTAAGGATACTTTTTGCTTGGCTGTTAAGTGAACGGGAATATAAATTTTGGCCATCACACATAAATCACCGCGTTGAGAACGATTCAGCTGGCTCATACCCTTGTGACGAACAATAATTTTTTGATTATACTGAGCGCCCTCTGGAATCTTAACCGTGACGGTTTGCCCGTCAATACAGGGAATATCGATATCCCCACCCAAAGCAGCCAGCGTCATGGATACAGGATAATCGCAATACAAATCGTTGTCTTTGCGTTCAAATAATTCATGGGGCTTGATGTGAACTTGGACATACAAATCACCACTGGTGCCGCCGCGTTTTCCAGTTTCTCCTTTTCCAGACATTCTGATCTGAGATTGATCATGAATGCCAGCGGGAATAGAAATGCTCAGCTTTTTCTGCCCACGTGTTCGCCCTTCCCCTTTGCAATCAGAACATGGATCTGAAATGGTGCTACCCATGCCGTAACAGGCTTTACACTCTGTTTCTATGGCAAATAATCCCCTTTGCACATGCACCCTGCCTCGGCCACGACAAGACCCACAATTTTTTGGTTTTGCCTTTGATTTCGAACCCGATCCTTGGCAAGTCGCGCAGGAAGAATAGGTTGGAAATTGAATTTCCGTAGAAATGCCTGCAAAAGCTTCTTCCAGAGAAACGGCAATTTGGTAATGTAAATCGCCCCCTTTTTGAGACGATTGAGGAGATCTGGAACGGCTGCCACCCACAAAGTCTGAAAAAAGATCTTCAAAAATTGATGAAAAATCACCTTCTCCAAAACCATGAAACCCCTCATACCCACCGCCACCTTGCTGGTTCTGAAAAGCAGAGTGCCCCACGCGGTCATAGGCTTCCCTCTTTTTTGGGTCACTTAAAACCTCATGGGCCAAGTTGACCTCTTTAAACTTTTTCTCAGCCTCCGCATCCCCAGGGTTTTTATCAGGGTGATATTGCAGTGCTTTTTTGTGATACGCTTTTTTGATTTCTGCAGCTGTTGCCGTCGAAGAAACCCCTAAAAGGGTATAAAAGTTGTGTTCCACAATATCTCCCCTTTTTGATCAGGCCTGCTCTGCAACATCGTGATCGACAAACTCAATCACGGCTAATGGTGCCGCATCACCATAGCGAAAACCCGCCTTGATAATACGCAAATATCCACCGTTACGATTAGCCGTACGGGGAGTCAACACCGAAATAATCTTAAGCGTCGCCTCTTTATTATTCAAAACACCATAAATGGTTTGAAAGGCTTTAACCGGATTGGCGTTACGCCCTTTTGTAATTAATTTTTCAAGAAATGGACGAATTTCCTTGGCTTTTGGCAATGTGGTGATGATACGCTCTTTTTCAACCAAGTTAATAGCCAAACCAGCCAAAAGAGCCTTTCTTTGATTGGTTGTTCTATTAAATTTTCTGTGCTCTAATTGGTGTCTCATAATCCTTAACCTTCCTGTTCAATATGGTGTTTCTCTATATTTTTCGGGGGCCACTCTGGAAAAGACATCCCCAATTTTAAATTAAAAACGGCCAAAAGATCTTCGATATCATCCAGTGACTTTTTTCCAAAATTAGGCGTTTTTAACAAATCATCTTTTGTTTTCTTGACCAAATCCCCAACATAAACAATCTGAGCGCTGCGCAAACAATTCAAACACCGTACAGGCAAGTCCAAATTGGCAACCAAGTTAAACAACACAGGCGGAAACGTGGACGTCCCTGTACCACCAGATACGGCATACACGTTTTTTTGCGCCAATTGAGCATCCGACGACAAGAAATATTTTAATTGGTCGTGCAAAATCATTGCGGCATCGTTCACAGCATCCCTAGGCGTCAACGCACCATTGGTTTCCACCGTTAACAACAAACGATCGTAATCCGTGGATTGACCAACGCGGGTATCCTCTACCTCAAAGGTCACCCTTTGAATAGGGCTAAACTTGGCATCCAAGAAAATTTCCCCGATCTGTTTGGCCGTAAAGGAATTTTGTGGTGCAGGAAGATACCCCTTTCCCTTACTGATGCACATTTCCATCGACAAACTGCCCCCATCGGACAGAGTGCAAATCACCTGGTTTGGATCCAAAACGTCTAAAACAGAATCCCCCTGAATCATCCCGGCCGTCACCACACAAGGGCCCTGAGCTGTCAACATAAATGACCTAGAGTCTTCTGACGAATTTAACCGCAATTTCAAAACTTTTAGATTTAAAATAACATCGGTTACGTCTTCTACCACACCTTGTAAACTGGAAAACTCTAACAAAGCCCCGCCAATTTTCACCGATGTAACAGCACACCCCTGAATAGATGACATCAGAACACGACGCAACGCATTCCCCAACGTAACGCCAAAACCACGCTCTAAAGGCTCAACCACTATTGTCTCTAAACACTCTGTGGTCGACATTTTTTCATATGAAATTTTATAGGGTCGGATCAATTGATCCCAACTCTTTGGAACAAAAGTGGTCTGGTTTAGCATTAGTTACGCCGTCTTTTAGGAGGGCGACATCCATTATGGGCCACAGGCGTAACATCACTAATCAGTGTGATGGTAAAACCTGAACTATACAAAGACCGAACCGCAGCCTCTCGACCGTTTCCTGGACCTTTTAATAAGACCTCTAGATTTTTAACACCATGAATCTGGGCTTTTTTAGCCACATCCTCGGCAGCCAACTGAGCAGCATACGGTGTCGATTGACGTGAACCCGAAAATCCGGCCACACCAGCAGACGACCAAGCCAAAACATTTCCCTGCACATCACTGATGGTGATGACAGTATTATTAAACGTCGAATTTACGCACGCCACAGCAGAGGTAATATTTTTTTTCTGACGCTTTCTCTGAGCAACAACTCTTGCCATAAATTAGTTATCCTTTCTTTCCAGCAATGGCCTTTGCACGTCCGCGACGGGTCCTGGCATTGCTGTGGGTTCTCTGACCACGAACAGGGAGATTTCTTCTGTGACGTAATCCGCGGTAACACCCCAGATCCATCAAACGCTTCTTACTCATCCCGACTTCTCTTCTTAGATCTCCTTCAACCTGATATTCAGAATCGATGAGCTCTCGGATAGTGAGGACTTCTTTTTCTGTTAACGTAAAAACACGACGCATCTTATCAATGGACGTCTTTGCACAAATTTCCAAGGCTTTGGGAAGACCAATGCCATAAATATACTGCAAAGAAGCGAACAACGGTTTGTCGCTAGGAATGTTTACACCGGCTATACGTGCCATATATTGCGCATAAAAAATTTCTTATTCATTATAATTCAACCCCAAACCAAGTCAAGGGGCTGAACCCAAAAAACCCCTAAAAACTTTAAATCATTCTCTCACCCCCCCTTCTGAATTCACGGCAA
>Ga0194118_10005057_pt1 | contig 13987 bp, 25 predicted proteins | sample TA2MahsurfametaG_2_FD_148662 | JGI IMG/M metagenome (GOLD analysis project Ga0194118, IMG submission 148662) | Freshwater microbial communities from Lake Tanganyika, Tanzania - TA2015013 Mahale N5 surface | ecosystem: Environmental > Aquatic > Freshwater > Lake | place: Tanzania: Lake...
GCCATGGCAAACATTGGTGAATTCATTCATGACAACTCACCACACTACGTTTTGATCGAAGACGATCCACGTAACGAAGAAGACTACGATACGTGGGCTTACGGTACTGAACCGTTGCCTCACGATCACACTTGGCGTTCTACTTCAATTGAAGTAGATGTAAGTCCAAGTGCGCCCGAGTAGCCCAGCGGAAGAGGCAAACGACTTAAAATCGTTCCAGCGTGAGTTCAAATCTCACCTCGGGTACCAATCCACCTGCACACAACACCATGCAAATTCTTGCTGCTTTCAAATCAGTTATCCCAGAGTTCCATGCTTTTTCCGACGACGACAATCGTTACAATCTCGGCGCAACTTGGACTGCACCAGATGGTCTCAAGGACTACCACAACCTTGAGCTACGGTACGTTCACAACTCTGAGCGCCTTGCGCTCCAGGGCGATCCGCAGCCGGATGGCAGTTGGCGTTACACCGAACCCAATGGTTCTGTACACACCATCACCGCTGATCGTGCCAGGCATTTCATGGAGCAGACCCATGCCCATGCCAACATCATGTGCGCCATGCTCGACAAGCTAAAAGAATCTGGAATTGCAGGTCCAATGGTAGACGCTACGGCTCAAACTGCGTAAGATCAGTCCGAAATGTTTGGCCCCTGGGAAACCAGGGGTCTTTCTCTATGATCTCTGAACTCCAAACGCCACCCATTGATCTTGATCTTGTTGATCAAGTCTGTGAACGGATACCAAATGACACATGGGCCATGGTTCGCAATGCAATCGTTGCTAATGTCGTTGACAATATGCCAAGTGATGTTCTTTTAAAACTCACTGGTGAGCCTGATAACTTTGATCGGGCAGAAGAAATTGTCATGGACTATTACAGAATTCCTGAACGCAATCAAGAACTTATTGTTGATTCGTTTAAGATTCTTGGCCCAGAGAATACTTTGTATCTTCTTGATTCATTGCAGCTTGACAAATATGTTGAGTCACGCAATGAATCAGAAGTTGATCTTGCTCCTTCTTCTGTAGATCCTGACTGATGGCCTTCAGTAAAGCAGCGTTGCCTAAGTGCCCAAGCTGCGGTGAACATCGGCTGCAAACAATTGAGTCTCGTCCAACTGGGCCAGCAACCCGGCGTCGTAAAGAATGCGACGCTTGTGGTTTTCGCATTACAACTTATGAAGTTTCAGCAGAGTTCTTTGAAGAATCCAAACGCAATCAGCAGGTCATTACTAAGATCTCCACAGCGTTGGGCCTTGTCCCAAACGCACAGATCTTGGCAGAAGATCCTAAGTGTAGTGATTGTTTCTACAACACTAGCAATTGCTGTTCTTTTGATCTACCTGAATACAACACCCAAGATTCCTACGACTGCATTCATTTCAAGTCATGACTTTCAAGAAATCACAGTATGAATTTCAACCTGGTGATCGAGTGACTGAACGCCCAAAAAACCATGGCATGATCGCAACCAGGGCTGAGTCTCAAGACATTATTAAAAAGAATCGCTCGCAGCGATACGGTACCGTTATCGAAATTTTCGATAAGCCCATTTCCAATGGACGCAAACAAAAGATGTTGCGCATCCAATGGGACCATCTCAAGTCACCAATGGACCATGCACAAATGCGAATCTGTCCTGTGGACAGTTTGCAATTCCTAACCAAACAATTTATTGTTGCAGGCGAATAGCCGTCAATGCCATGTGTGTCAAACTAATCTGGTCCACTCCCAACGCAGAAGAACACATTGTCTACATGGCACGCGTCAGTGCGCCAAAAAACCAAGACAATATGAATACAGCGTCCAAGCTGTTGCGTTATCTAATTGCAAACAAACACTGGTCTCCATTCGAAATGGGGAACATGTGTGTCGAGATTGAAACCACTCGTGCAATCTCACCGCAGATCTTGAGGCATCGATCATTTAGCTTCCAAGAATTTAGTCAGCGTTACGCTGATACAAAAGAATTGGGCTCAGCTTTTATTCCTCATCTGCGTCGTCAGGATTTTAAGAATCGTCAAAACAGTATTGATGATTTAGATTCTGATGCAATCGCTGGTTACTACCGTCGTATTAGCCAGTTGTATGAAGATGCAGAACACTTGTATTCTGAAATGGTCAGCATAGGTATTGCAAAAGAATGTGCAAGGTCTGTTCTGCCGCTTTCAACACAGACTCGTCTTTACATGAATGGTACACTTCGTTCGTGGATCCACTACCTCCAACTTCGTTGTGAACCAGGAACTCAACTCGAGCACCGAGAAATTGCAGAACGAATCAAACGACTCTTCTGCGAGCAGTTCCCTGTTATCGGGGAAGCCTCTTTCCAAGAAGAAGCTTCCCCGCACACCTGAAGAACAATGGAAATTAGAAGGTAGAGGTCGGTTGTTTTTCTAATTCCTTGATGGCTCGCACAGATTCAATATCTTTGCGGGTCGTTTTCTTTTTCTTATCTACCAAATAAGTAATTAATGCTTTGTTCATTTGATCCGACCTCCAATCAGGTAAGGAAGGTAGCCAATATTACGGTATGTCAGCCGTAGCCAAGGGCGGTGGGCTAAGTTCCACCAGTCCTTATCTTTCTTGGCTTGTTGTTCCTTGTCATACTTACAACCGCGATACGTTAATTCCATTTCAATATGTATTTATTGATACGGAAAGTATATAACGGCTGTGCTACATGATGTCGTTCACCCTGTAACACAAACTTAATTTCGCTTGATGTTTTCGTCCTAAACATGACGTTAAACTGCTTACATACCACACCACACAACACCATGAAACTCCTCAAGTTTTCTACCGGTAACGGTAAGCTCAAGAATCGTCTGATCTTTTCATTGCCGGCTGGTTATTCTTGCCCGCACGCTGGTGTCTGCAAGACTTTTGCTGATCGCACCACCGGTGGCATTACCGATCTGCCGCAGCTCACCGGCACAACAGCAGATGACTTCCGTTGTTTTGCTGCCATGGCAGAGGTGCGTCCCAACGTACGGGAAGCACGCTGGCACAACTGGGACCTGTTGCGTGAAACCATGCATGGCAATGGTAACCAAGTCACTCTCATGCGTGATCTGATCGACTTGTCGTTGACCGTGTCACCGCCTAAAAAGTTGGTTCGTGTCCATGAGTCAGGTGACTTCTGGACAGAGCTTTACATGAAGGCATGGCTTATGGTTGCAGCAGAACGTCCCACCCAAACTTTCTACGCTTTCACCAAGTCTCTGGGCATGTGGATCAACCTGGCTGATCTCATCCCACCTAACTTCTTTCTTACTGCGTCCCACGGTGGCACACTCGATTACCTAATCCCTAAACATCCCAAAGTCTTTAAGCGTGTGGCCTATGTGGTCTACACAGAAGAAGAGGCTGCATCCCGTGGGCTGGAGATTGACCATGACGACAGTCACTGTCTTGGTAACAAGCCGTTTGCACTACTGGTACATGGCAGTCAGCGTGCTGGATCCAACGCCAGCAAAGCCATTTCTCAACGCAAAAAGGAAGGTGGATTTGTGGGATACGGCAAGACAAATCAGAAATGATTCTATAGCCCTTGCATTTCAATGGGAATCTAATATCATCTGATCGTTCTTGTTCATTCCAAATGAGCTACGTTATTGCTACATGGAAAGGTGGAATTCCATACGCAATTACTGCGTGCAGTTCTGCAAAACAATTCATGCTTGTTCCGTTAGACTCTGACGTAGCTTTGAACAAGATTTTTTCTCACCCGTATCGTGCGGGTGCACAATTGATCTTGACTTGGATTAATAAGAACGATGACCTGCTTGCAAACGAAGAACTCTCAATTCAAGATGAAGCCCGATTCCGCAAGTGAGTCTTGGCTCATCTTTGATTTGGAAACCAATGGCTTATATGACCAGGTTGAAACAACCTATTGTGTTGTGATTTATGACATTGGACTCCAACAAACTTTTACTTATGGGCCTGATTGCATTACTGATGCTGTTACTCGTTTGGCAGCCGCTGATGTTCTCATTGGCCATAACATAATTTTCTATGACATTCCTGTATTGGAAAAGCTGTATGACTTTAAACATTCGGCGCGTGTCATTGACACACTCATCTGTACACGTTTGATCTGGCCCAAAGAACTTCTCTATGACCTGGACACAGAACAATATCCGCAGGTTCCAAAGAAGAACCGTGGTTCTGCCTCACTCAAAGCATGGGGTTGGCGCTTGGCGGATCACAAGATTGACTTCAAAGACTTCTCACAATATTCAGAAGAGATGCTTAGGTATTGCATCCAGGACGTGGAAGTTACTAAAAAACTTTGGGAACACATCTGCAAACAACACTATCCAGAACCAGCGCTCAAGCTTGAACACAACTTTGCTTTGGCAATTAACAAACAAATTAGAGCAGGTGTTCCTTTTGATCTTGATGCATCTTTTGATCTTGTGGATGTACTCCGAGCAAAGCAACAAGAACTTGAGGGTGAACTAAAGCGTATCTTTTCTCCGATTGAACACCGCACTTGGTTTACCCCCAAGGTAAACAATGCAAAACGTGGTTATGTCAAGGGAGTTCCGTTTGAAAAAATCCACTTTGAAGAATTCAATCCTGGATCTCGCGACCAGATCGCTGATCGACTTAAACAAAAGTACGGATGGAAACCAGAGAAAAGTACTGATAAAGGAAATCCAATTCTTAATGATGAGGTATTAGAAACACTGCCATATCCAGAGGCTAAACCTTTGGCAGAATATATGCTGATCAAAAAACGTCTTGGTCAGATTGCCGATGGAAACAATGCTTGGATCAAGCTATTCAATAACAACACTGGTCGTATCCACGGCGACGTTATTACTAACGGTTGTATTACTGGGCGCTGCGCACACCGTAATCCAAATATGGGTCAGGTCCCAGCTTCTTACTCCCCATATGGAAAGGAATGCAGAAGCTTGTTCTCTGCTCCTGACGGCTGGGACCTCATTGGTATTGACGCTAAAGCACTTGAGTTACGTTGTCTCGCTGGGTACTTGGCCCTCTGGGACAACGGAGAATACGCTTCTTTGGTAGTTAATCCAGAGATTGATATTCATACGTATAACCAAGAACAGTTTGGTGTTGCGACTCGTGATATCAGTAAGAGGTTGTTGTATGGCATGCTGTATGGATGTGGTGCTGCCAAGGCAGGAACTATTATTGATCCGGATGAAAAAAATGAAATAGTTCTACGTCAAGTTGGAAGTACTGCAATTAATTCATTCATGAAAGGTGTGCCAGCCCTTAAGAAACTTAAACAACAGATTGATGAAACCATTGGATCCAGGGGTTATTTGCGTGGTCTTGATCGTCGCATTTTACATTGTCGCTCTGCGTTTAAAGGATTGAATGTGCTCTTGCAATCAGCAGGTGCCATCCTCATGAAACAAGTTGTAACATTTACGCACGACAACATTGAAAAGAATCTGGGCTTGGTGCACGGACACAATTGGGAACAATTGTTAATGGTGCATGACGAGATCCAGATTGCCTGTCATCCTGATTACACCGAAACAATCAGGGAGCAGGCCATGCTTGCTTTTCCTCAAGCACAAAAGTTTTTTGGATTTCAGTGTTTGATTGAAGGTGACTCTCGCGTTGGTAAGACGTGGGCTGATACACACTAGCGTTAGTTGCACGTCCCAGGTATGACGCTAAACTGCCTTCCACCCTACTTCTGAATCAATGAATTTCTTTGCTGGTTGCGCCCAACTTTTTGAAGACCCTCGTGAAGTTTACACAGGCGCCAACTCAACTGCTATTCGGTGTTTGATTAGCTTGCCTGCTGTCAGCACTAAGAAGGCAGACACTCCCATTGAACTCAACATCTATGGCAAAACTGCAGAACGTTTTATTCGATTGAAAAAACATGCAGGAATTTATCTGCATGATTCCACGTTGCGTTATGACATTGACACCAGGCAGTTCTCATTGCACGGTGGTGTAGTTGGCTTGGTTAATGCAGAGACGTTTCCCATTTTGAACACTGTAATTCTTAGTGGTCGCTGCGTTAAGAACGTTGATCAAGATGATGAGCGTGCGTTTCGTACCACGTCAACTGGGTTAATGATCTGCAACCAAACTCTGGCAGTTAATACAGGTCGCAATCAATCGGATCTGTTTAACTTCTATGCCATGAACAATGCAGAAGATAAACCTAATTATGCAGAGCTTCTGTGTAACTTTACCCGCAAAGGAACTGGCTTAACAATTAAAGGTCGGCTAGTTACTGACAGTTGGATCGATAAAGATTCCAAGGAGAAAAAGATTCAGACCAAGATTGAATTGAAGAAGATGACACTGGCTCCCAAAGGGTCAGATGGTGACACTCCAATTCAACCGCAAACAACTGTCGCGTCGACCGGCAATGTTGCATCGTTGTGGGGTGGCCGCACCATGGATGAACAACCGGATCCCTGGGGTCATGCCTCCAGTGGTTTGCCTGAACTACCTGGTCAGTATGGGTCTGCTCCTGCTGACGAAGATGACAACGCACCTTTTTAATCATGACACTCTTTGATTACGGTACAGATGAATACATCTTCTGTCATAGGACAGATGAACTTGAAGTAAAGATCATTGCTAAGGATATATTTACTGACAAGATCATTGAAAGTTTTGTCAACTTTATGCGTGCTTGTGGGCATTACGACAAGTGTATTTATGAAAGCATGCAGGAAGCTGCAGAGCAGTACTTCGAACTTGAAGAAAAAAGAACGGAGCGAGAGCGTCAGGTCCAGCCTGTATTAGATTAAGCGCCCGTCCTGGGATGACGTTAAAAGCATCCGCTGTTCCACTACGAATTAACCATGACAACGACTCCTGTTGACATGATGGATGAAGCTTGGATGGATAACCTCCAATCCGAAGTTAATTCCACCACCTCTAAGAAAACTACTACGACCATGACTGTGAAGAAAACTTCTGCTATCACCATGCGGAACCTTGATTCTTTTAAAATTTTCCAGGATAAAAAGTTTGTTTCTGGGTACCAAAACCTCGTCACCATCCAGCCCCTCAACAAGTCCAAGACACGAGGTTGGTTCGTGCGGAAGTCAGATCTTGACACTTGCGGATGGAGTGCCACTGAAGATCAGTTTGCTAAAAGTTCAGTTCTCTGGGGCTACAAGCAAACTTTTGGTATGGCTCCCAACACTTCTGTGGAAGAAGGACTCAATTTTATTGAGCCTCGGGTTCAAGTCCTTTTACGTTCTCCCCTCATGGTTGAGGAAACGACTGGGATGAGGCAGACAATTGGAACCTTCGAGGATCCAGATGTCAAAGAATTGTTTGAAGCTGACAAGATTGCATCAGACCTTGCTAACAGCAAAGGTGAAATGTACAAGCGCAAGTACAGCGTGCGCACCAAGTACCTCGTGTACATCCTGACGGAAGACAACAAGCGTGCCCATAAGATCCCCATGGTCCTGACCTTGAAGGGATTGAACGGCACCGATGTGTCTGAGAAAATCAAGATGTATGAAAAAGAAATGTCCAAGTGCCTGAGCAAGGCGTTGGATTCAGAGGTCCCTCTTGCATTCAATGAAAAGTTCTACGCCACTACCGTATTTGCTCCGGTACTTGCCAATGAGATGCGTGGCGCCAACAACGTTGAGATCTGCGCCATTGAATCTTTTGACATCCCTGATTACAGCTCACAAGATGAAGCGATTGCTTCCTTGAATCGCCTCAGCATTCCCGATGAAGATCGTGAATCAACCTGGAAGTTCCAGGATATGTTTGCGGACTACATCAATCAGCATGCACGCCAAGATGCTGAAAAGCTGGGTGGTGCTTACGGTATCAAAGAAGGTGTTGAGATTCTGCCTGTCACTCGCACCACGGACGTTGAAGTGAAAGCTTTGCCTGCCCGTGATGCAATGACTGGAGAAGATGATTCACTTCTCTAATTGAACATGGGGGTTGGCCAAATCATCTTGATTAACGGCAACGTTATTGAAGATAAACATATCCTGGACCAATCCCCGAATTATCCCTTGTCTTTGAGTGGCGATCTGCGCAAGCAAGGTCGCCATCTCTTTTAGGACTGAAACTGAATTGCAATCATCAATGGATCGTTTAATTTTTTCCAGCCAGAACTTATCGTCTAACGTTGGTTCTATTTGGAATTTTGACAACGGTACATACTTAATGTCATCCATGATGTGTATTCAGTTGTTAATTAATCTTACTTCTACAGTAAACACTCAAATACATCTTCAGGATGTATTAACAATTACACCATGAAATCGGAGCACAAAGCTGCAATTAAATCTGCTGCACCAATTGGATTGATTGGCGCCAGCGTTCTTGCTCTCATTGGAAACCCAGCGGCTTGGGCCATGCTAATCTACAGCACCTATCGAGTCGGACGGGTTGCCTACCGAGAAGAAAAAATTCGTGCTAAGCTGCGCGATGCAGGCGGGGACTACGATCTCTTTGTCTGACAACACTCAACACAACACCATTTAACTCAATGTCCAACACTCTTGTACAACTAAATGAAGCTCAGGCGCTCATCTACACACGGACGAATATACGCCGTGCGTTCCAGGACTTTGATGATACAGATGTCGCTGCTATTAGCTTGCAAGATAATTCTTGCTGCGTGGTTTATCGGGACGGTGCTGAAGTTACTTATCCAGTTCAACCGATAAAAGATTCGTTTGTGTCGTATACCAAACGTCTTAAAGACTTCTTTGCTTACTTGGGTCCAAACTATAGGGGTCCAAGTGTATGGCATCAGAATGCCTACATCATGTTCAAAGGTTGGAGCTATGTCCATGCCCTCGGAAAACACACCGTCAATGCAAAGCTACAAGCTCAGTGGGCAGACAAATTTATACGTCTATCAGAACCAGAGCAGCTCAAAGCCCTCCTTCAGTCTGACCAAACGGACATTGGCTATCTGGTTGCACCGGACGGGTATCGGCTTGAAGATCGGACCATTGATATGGACTCTGAGCTGGACGATGGCCAAGAATCAAGGCCCGTGTTTAGCGAACCTCGCTGCTCGTGTGGGTCCTTTCAGCGTCAGCTCAATCATTTACAAGGGCTCCAGGCAGAAATCCAAGGATACAAACCCTCGTGCATCCACCTGACTTGGTTTAATAAGTATCGGGAACTGCTGTGCAAACGCACTGAACTGCGCAATTCATCTCCTGCTTACGCACCTGACAAGTGCGTGGCATGGTGGTATGCGCCTCCCTCGGATGCAACCAGTGATGGTCGCTTCATGCTTCTTTATACCAAACATGGGGCGCAGGCTCCGCTCACCCACTGGCGTAACTACAAACCAAAGGAAGTCTTTACGCAAAAAGATGCCTGGACTTTATTTGATAACATGATCGACGCTGGCTACGTTCCTTTCCCTGGCACAGCGCTTCCCCAACTTCAACGACATGAAACTCAATCAACAAAAGCTTGGTGCTGAGATTAGAATGCACCAAGAAGATTAAGCTAAACAAGTTCTAAAAGTTCATGTTGAACACGAATTGGGTCAACAAGCTCCAACTGGAGGTCAGAGATGAAGACGATGGTGGTTGCACCATTAGCATTGAATGGGATGAGAACGATCCTGATCTAGCTGAATGGACCAGCTGGGGTCCACAACAACAAGAAGCTTTCGTAATTGAAGCTTTATCCAACGCTGTTAACGATGCACTTAGTACCGATGGCCTTTGATTCTTATGGTTTGCCGCCAGAAGAGTTCAAGAAAATTTTCTTGAATGAAACTGAAAAGATTGTTGATCTTTTCTCAGCTATGAAGTTGCGGGCCGAAGCCCGTGGCCTACGGCTGGACATTTATGAAGAGAAGTTTGTTTGGGATTTTTTCCAGGAGATAGGCTACCGCTCTGAAGATGCGGCTCGCATCCACCAGAAAAAGAATGATCCTGAAACAGTCAAAGAACATAGCTTTGATTATGGCTTGATACCAAGCCGTGAGGAGATGATGGAAGAGATTAAATCTCTTCATGCCAAGGTCGAAGCGCTTACTGACTACATTGCCAAGCTTGTCACCGTCACAACGGATGGCCTCAATGGGATCAGTGAGTCCTTGACAGACGTGGTAGACTGAGCGTCTTCTATAGTGCGTCCTGGTCACGACGTTAAACTGACCGCCATCCAATCCAATTCCATTCCATGTTTGAATTTATTTGTTCTCACGTTGCTTCTGTTCTTCAAGATTTACTTTGGACAGCATGCGTAGCAATGCTGGCCTACACCTTGAACAAGATTCAATCTCACTTCAATCTTGTTTGATTCCAATTCCAACTCATTTCAGCCATGACTCAAATCACCCACACTAAGCTCAAAGAACTAAACGTCATTCAGCTTTACGAGCACTATGGTGCCCTGGAACGCTCTCTTCCTTTGCTTACTCCTGAGTCCCAGGACTTGGCAAAAGCTGAGTTGGAAGCCTGCGTTACCTTACGGTCTGAAAAGATTGATCGCATCTACTATGCTCTTTCAGCCCATGAGGATTCCGTTGAGCGAATCAAAAAAGAAAAGGCGTTAATTATTAAAGCCCAAAAGCATCACGAGGGGCAGGTTGATAGTCTCAAGCATTTGCTGAACTATCTCAAGCGAGTACTTCCAGCAGATGAGAACAAGATCAAAGGCAAGAACTATCAGTTTACTCTGGTTAAAAAGAAGGACTTAACGGTTGAAATCAAAACAGATCCAGAGTTTTGGTCGTCTGAAGAACGCAACCTTTACTGTGTTGAAGAAGAAGTCACCACAACCAAAAGAATTGTGGTACGTTCAATGTCAGGGGAAGTCCTTACCGAAAGGATTGAACCAGCAACTAAACAAACAGTTCTCCCCAACCTCGATGCAATCCGTGACGCCTACAAAGCCGGTCAACTTTTACCACATGGAGTCAAAGTCTTCCAAGAATATGGCATTCGCTCAAGTCGAATCTATGGAAAGTCCTCAATGGACCTGGCGCCATCCGAGTATCCAGGACACCTTCTTCCAGAAGATCGATCCTCCGAAGAATGCTGAAGAAGCAGCAATCAAGATGCATTGTCATCAGCATGCTGTCAAAGACTTTGACCTCCAGATCGAAATGAATGAGCTGGAGATGAACATGCTAAAAGACAACGGAGAAGTTCTTCCTTATAACGAAACTAAAATGGAGGACTTAGAGCAGAAAAAGTTAAAACTTCTGTTGGGCAAACGGTTCCACCAAAATGCAACTAATGCGTATTGGTATTATTTAGAACGTGCCAGTAAATAAAACAACGTACAATTAATAAATACAACAGGTGTCCCATGGAGAGAGATCCCGCACAGCTCTATCAACTGCTCGCAGGCTTCACTCAAGATGGGACGCCTCTTTCTGCAACGATTGGCTCCAAGTTGGAATGGGGCGTTACCGTTTTAACTGCCGCCATGTTGGCCAATGAAAACTTGGCATCTCAAATGACGGCAGAAGAAATGGTTGATGGTGCCATCAATTATTACAACGTGATTCAAGAGCGGCTTGGTTTTTACCAGCAGCATCAAGCTCATTCGCTTGAGCGTTTACTCGGTAGCTGAGATGGACTAGGCTTTGGTTTGTCTGACCGATAGCAGTGCAGCCACAGGATTGTTTTTTACCTTTGCAATTAAAAGCTGAAGGAGTAGTGGACTACATTCAGTGGTTGATCCAGCAGGATCTGCCGTGGGCAAAACACTTTGGTTTTGATGCTCAGCCCATTACCGATTACTGGTTAGACGAAGAGCCTGCCTTAAAAGCCGTCCATGCCTGTGCTCCCATCAAGCAGTTGGGTCTGCTGCGTGTTGCTCCGCAATCAATGTATGACTGGCATACAGATGAGTATCGGATGTCTTGTTTGAATCTATTGATAAGTCAAGATCATCACAGCCATACGCTCTTTGGTTGGCAGCGGGACCGTCTCAACAAAGACGTTTGTGAACTTCAGTACGAACCACGAACTTACTATTTATTTAATAATCAGGTTGAACATTGTGTCATAAATCTTGATGGCCCACGGTATTTGTTGTCTCTTTACTTTCAAGAAGAACAACCGTACGAGGAATTAAAGACGTTGTTTTTGAAAAAAAATATCTGCTAATCTGATTGGGTCTTTATTTCTATCAATGAAATCCGAACCAAAACCAAAGGTTACCGTATCTTTTGCCGTTGACCTTGAGATTGAGTACGATTCATTTGGCGGCAAGACGCCTGAGGAACTAGCAGAAACAGTTCAAGATGAACTAGACGATCTGCTTTTTGAAGTCAACCCAGGTGTTGTCGGCGTTATTACCACGCTCACAGCAGTTGAATCCAATGAGTAAATCCTTTAGCTACCAAGACATTCTTAATGCCTGGAGCGTAACCAAAGAGCAGCAGAAAGCTGACTTCATGGAACACATGTATCATTGCGCTGGTCGCCAATATTCCAGCCATCCACTCCATGGTTTGTACACGGGGTTGTGGCAGGACTTCTGCATTAAGGAGGCTGGCCCCCTAATGCGTGAACGGTATTTTGAAATGATGGAAGCTGTTCGTCTTTATGAAGAAGGAAGACTTCAGGCACTTGATCCCGAAAAAGTTATGATTACTGCTTGACCACATCACTTCTTTTATTACACTGATGGGGTGCACCACGTAGTGGTGTGCCCTTTTTTATTCTGTTTCATTCACATGGAAACAAAACTTCCTGACACTGAACCCGTTGAAGCAATCAAAGCATGGCAAGACTGGTACAAGAGTCATCGCACCGTTGCACAAATGGATGATCCACATGCAACCAAAGACTCAAGGGAGAACCTGCATGACACCAGCAACGCTACTGACATGTTTCCAAACTGGCGTGAACACTATGCTGAACTCATTGGGGACCGTTTACCCCTTCAAGGCAATGACATATATAAACAAAAAGCAACAGAATTCTTTGCTGACACTATTGCTGAATTCTTTAATGAGATGAGCGGAGAAGAACTCTTTGCATGTTTCCGGCAAGCCGCAAAAGAAAATCTGGAACACATCCAAAAAGAATATGACCGCGCTATGGATCTTATTGATTTGATTGGCGGTAAAACGAATGCCAAAAAGTAAAGACTATCCGAGCTTTATTTGTCACGACTGTGGTGTTGAGTGGGGATCTTGGTACGTCCGTAGTGAGTACTTTGGTCCCCCCCATCACTGCAGCACCATGCACATGGGTGTCTGTGAGCTGTGCGGCAAAATAGATGTTGCTGTCACTGAGCCACGGGACTACGGTCATTTGAAAAAAGGCTGGGACGTAAAGAGAAACCCTTAAAGTAACGTGCACTAAACTGGAATTAATAATGAAAAGCTATGTATACATCTGCTCCTCAAAGTGCGCAGCAGCAACCAACTGTTCCGTTGGCAGATGCACCACAGCCTCAGGAGAAACCCAAGGCTCCTGGTAAATCAAAGAACGGTGACATCGGATCTTTTATTCAGCAGTGTGTTTCACTTACCTCTTACCTTAAGGAACTAGAAACACAATCCCATCTGATTCATTTGAATTACGAGGGGTCAAACTTTCTTGCGGTGCATGCGTTCCTTAAGAACCAATATGAAGCTCACCTTGAACAGTTTGATACGCTCGCAGAGTTCATCCGTTCCATGGATTACCTGATGCCCATGTGTGCCACGGGGTTGGGTGATGCGAGCCCTGGTATTCAACACGTTAAAAGTTACAAGGGAACTGAGCAGCTCGCTGTTTATTACAAGAACTTAGAAGAGCTGGGCATGAAGTGTAAAAAGCTTGAACCCATTGCGCAAAAAGTTGGTGCTATTGATATTGCTAATTTTCTTGCTGACCTTACTGGTCAAGCTTTTAAAGCAGCTTGGTTCATCAAGGCAACGCTGAGGAATGGGTGATGGCTAAACCAAAGAACAAGAAAAGTAAAAAGGCCGGGAAACAAAACGCTAAACAAAACTGCGGTAATGCCGTAGCCAAGAAGGCAAAGAACGGCGGGAAGAAAAA
>Ga0194118_10005058_pt1 | contig 13986 bp, 18 predicted proteins | sample TA2MahsurfametaG_2_FD_148662 | JGI IMG/M metagenome (GOLD analysis project Ga0194118, IMG submission 148662) | Freshwater microbial communities from Lake Tanganyika, Tanzania - TA2015013 Mahale N5 surface | ecosystem: Environmental > Aquatic > Freshwater > Lake | place: Tanzania: Lake...
CCCCAAAACCCCAAAACCCCAAAACAAAACATTTAAAATTAATATTATTTTATTGTTAATTACGAGAGCGCATAACACAATATGGTTCAAGTAAAATGTTAAGACAGCGACGTTCTGTTGACAATCCCGCCTTAGGTTGTCGAGATGTCTGTGCTGCTCAAAAACCTATTAGATCAGGATTATCAATAGCCTGCTGATGGGGAAGCCTTAGAGTTTAAAGTTCCTCTTCTTGCTCTCAAGGACATTTTAGACTATTGTGCATGCATTGATTTTAAGGCTCCAGAAAAATCATACAAGGAAAAATTGTAAAGAAATTTGGAGGAAACTGAGCTTGCAGCATTTATGACAACCAAAGAAATTGTTTTATTGCAGCCAAAATCCTTAGACGACTTAGTATAGATAGCAAACACTGCAAACTACTTCGACATGTCAATAGTTATCGATGCTGTCTGTGCAGCAATCGCACTTAGGATGCGTCAAACCGCCAAACTTCACAGCTCCGTTCAGCCCACTATCACGCAGAAGCAAGACAAGCAGCTACGGATAGTCCACGCAGACTGCTACGACCAAAGCTATCAATACACAGAAACTTTATGATAATTAATTACCAATCACCAATCACTCACACTCACATACTTTCAAAGCTTGAAATCAGAACCACGAGCACCAATTCATCGGTTTTTGACTGAGTCTCGCTTCATCTTATGACATCTCGATCAGTTCGAACACCTTCTTGTTAAACTCTTCGCTGATCTTCGGCTGCTCCATTTGCAAATCAAATAGCTCCCTTGGCACCTAAATTGGATTCTCAGTGCCCAAGACAAAGTTGCCTGTCTGTCTGTCCTCTGCTATGCCTGGCAACTACTAAGCACCGATCGACTTAGCTCTTAGCTCTTCAGATCTCGGCGCTTGCTCCAGAATTCGCATGTTTTACGAAAGACTCTTCAGTTTAAACATCGCAAATTCCGCCGTCTAGACTGTTTAGGTCTCTGATGCTGCATCAGGTGTTTCCACTATTTCGTCACTGAATATTAGCTTAAGCATCGTTAGTAGCTTCTCCTCATGTTGAGTCAGTGCCAAGCTAGCTGATGTCAACACACCTGCAAAAATACCGTGAAGGCCGATTTGGCCCATAAAGTGCACCATGTTAGGTGTTAGTCTAAACGGCGAATTGCTATAAATTTAGTCGCTAGCGTCGCTGACTTAAATCTTAAATTGCTCACTTTCGATCTCCTCAAAGGATTTGCGACTGAATACTGCTGAGTTGCAAACAGCTTGTTATAGCTTGGTTTCTGTGAAATTAAGGCAGCCCGTTGCCTTGCAGAAATTAAGCGTGTTGAGCCTGAGGAATTCTGACTGGTTGAAAGCGTAGGCGAAGAGTGAGTTGACCGCGTGATACTTCGTGAACTGTTTTTTGAAGATGAACAGGTTGTCATGATTGTAGAAAATGCGGTTGAAGTAGGATTGTAGCAGGTAGGGCTCAACTTGACTGCACATGTGACGATGGGTATTCAAGTTCATTTGCTAAATTTGTGTAGCATCGAGGCTGAATAGGACTTAGGGCTGGCTGGGCGGGTAGGCCTCAAAGATTTGATTTATTTGAGAAAGCTGTGACAGCAGTGCAGAATCGGGATCAACGCCTTACTCAAGCAGAAGGTAGTCGTGAGTTTCCTAAAAATCCGTAAAGGAGAGATCCTCTTGCGTCATTTTACTACCAGGTAGAAGGGTCCTCGGTGCCACATGCAACTTGATGCCACGTCTCGTTGACTCCTTGTGGCGCAGGAAGAGCATATTCATTACGAGCTTCATCTGGTTGACTCTATCGTCACTCAAGAACTACAGGTAGTCCTTTTCTGGTTTTTTACCTTTTAAGTTTGAGAACGTGTACGCAAGTGCTTTGCCGTCACTGCAGCGGAACTGGATCTTCTTATCGTTGGTGCCTGAGCGATGAACTGTCTGATCAATCCGCTAGATCGTGATGACCTTCTCGGGTAAGGGCTCCTAGGACGATGTAATGAACTAGTCTGGTAACTGCATTCCTTTGACACATAACGAAGCTAGTCTTGGGAAAATTTCCTCAAGTGTCTGGGTTTAAGATTTGAGATTTTTCTGAATGAGCATATAGTCTTTGAAGTTCTTCAATAGAACCATTTACTAAGTAATGCTAGTTTCCATAGTCTCAGTATTAATAAAATATTTTTTGAACTCTTCTTTGACCTGTGTTTGGCTAATCCTATTAATTTGTGTTGCAATCACTTACTTATAGAAATTGGTCAACTTTGACTCAATGTCTTTTTGGAGGTAGAACTAGCTAAAATTGAGAATAGACTAAAGAATATACAAAAATGTTTCATCTTGATTCTTGAAGACATCACTCATCTCCGCAATGAAAACTTCGATGGAATCATCTAAAAGCTTTGGGTTTTTGACGCGCATCGCCTTCTTACACAAGTTTTCGATATTTTTCAAAGCCTCACGTTAGTTCTGATAGTTTATATCCTTTTAGAAGCTTTTATGATAGTGACGCTTGGCGATAATGGGGTAGTAGGTTGGCTGGGGGTACAGGCGACACAGCTTGTACATGACGGTGTAGGCAGACTCATGTTGCAACGATTTTTTCTTTTGTTCAAGCATGCGTAGGAGCTAGGGTATCCAGAACAGCCATAGCCATGTTGGCAGTTGATCGACGTTCAGCTTGATGAATTAGATGAGTTTAGGTGAGGGGTTATTGTTGTGCCGCGCTTTGAGAACACGCAGAATGAAAGGAATTATCAGTCTGGCTTTATGTTGTTGCAAGCTGGTGGCACAGAAGTAGCCTTTCAGAGCATTGGTTACCGATCTTTCATCCTTTTTCTCTGAGTGGACTATTTGGTTAAGCTTAGCGTAGCTCATCCATGTCTTTGCTTCCTTTTAGTTCATATTGATCGAGTTGAGAAGGTTCTGCTTGGCTGCAGTCAAGTCACCTTTTGCTAAGAACTACTCGCCTTAGAGCCGCATAATCTCAGCATGCATCCACAAATCATAGTCAGGATTTGCGATGAAGCTGGCGTTGTCTCTGATGAGCTCTTGCTAGGCGTGCTGCTTGGCTGAGGACTCGTTTAAGGTCAACATTTGGAGCTTGTTAGTTTCGTAGACGTACCTAAATCGCTCGAGCATCAGCTTGTCACCTTTAGTTTGAGGGTCTAGAAGAGGTTTCTTAACATTGTTAAGGTAATATTGTGCAAGTCCATACAAACCATGTTTCCTACTGACGGAAACAAGTTTGAGCTCGTTCCAGCAAATATCGACAGGCTCTTCATGTGAAGCAATCGAGAATTCGATGTCAACTTCTTGTTACTGTCACTGTCTGATTATATTATCTCTAAGCTTTGTGAAAATGAAATTCCTTGACTCAAGAATATCCTACCAGGTCTGCATTGACTCACAACTGTTCGGGAGACGCTCTCTCCAAATATTCATAGCGCATCTAAATTCAGACAGTTTACGAACCTAGATATTCTAGTTGTTAATCATGTTGCGTCCTCCCTCATTTGACTCCATGATCTACTAGAACAGAATCAGGTACTCATTCTGGATCCTGTCCATGTAGCTCGGTAAAAACTCGCTCCACTAGCGTATGGCTAGCTTGACAGTCTCCTTGAAGTTCTCGTCAAAATTGTGCGACTCTCGGTCACCCTAAATTCCCAGTATATAGTTCTAGTACAAGTGGTAGCGTACTTTTTAGATTGAGCCTGGGTTTATTTGGTACCGCTTCACGTTGGGGTTCTGCATGCCGTTTGTGCCTAAAAGTTGGTCAAGCAACACTTTTAGATTTCGCATATCTTTGACGGACCAGAAATAATCGATTCTCAGCTCGTGCGTTTACAAGTCCGACATATTCTCAGCTATATCCCTGAAAAGCTCATTTTTCTTCAAAATTTTAAGACTCTAGATATAGAGGGTTTCCCATGTACGCAGATCGAGCTCAGAGATGTTCCTATTGCTCCCAACTTTTGGGAAATTATCCTACGCCAGTTTCCTCTGCACATCCTCAGTTTCGAAAACCTTAGAAAAATTGCGGTTGCTAGGCGGCTCCGGCCTCGTAATATGCAGCAGGGGGTCGACACCATTGATCATGTCGATGATTGAGTAGCGAGCGAGCTAGCGACTGTATTTACCAGGTGTCTGCTGCTAAGTTTCTAAGTAGGAGAAGAGTCCCTCTTACTCAGCATAGAAGTTTATATACTGCGAGAACTGCACATTTATCTCCTCCCACATCTAGTGCTATGCATAGGTGTATAAACTACGCATTTCAGGCGACTTCGTCGTTAACCTACACAAGCCCATCGACAGGTCCTCCTCCATGAGGCCTTGGTAGAGCTCTTGAAGCGCGAAAACGTACCTCTCATTTTTGGGGAAAAGCTAGACGTGGTCCTCGAGCATCGGAATTGCCAAATGCCAAAGATTAAAATGCTTCGCCATATATTGGAGCACTTCCGGCTCGACGCGAACCTGTGGATTGTTCAAAGCGACGATTTGCTCGAGCATCGTTCTTGCAAAATGGGTCTTGTTGTGCACTGTGTTCACAGAGTTGAACTTGACCATATTTTGTGTCATTTTATTAAAGTCTGAGGCGAACTGTGCGTGATCCTGGCGTTGGAGTATCTTTTGCCAGTACTGCCAAAAGATTTTGCTGAAAATCTTGCCAGCGATATCCCTATCATGTGAATGCTCAGGGTTAATCCTTATTATTTCCGAAAAAGGCATCAATAAATTTTCTAGTTTCATTTGTATATACTAAGAGATCTGCGCACTAAAAAACTCAAGTGCACCAGTTATCTACTAGAATGCCTGCTAATTTCTGACATGGTCTGGAATGACGAATCTGAAAGCACGATTGTGCATGAGCATGAGTTTGCTAGAGTCCCGAATACTATAAATCGACACATCTTGTTTAAAGTTAAACAAAGTGAAGTCGAGCAGATTATTGATTTGGCTGAATTGCACATACTAATCAAAATCCTCAGAGCTCACCTTGTACATGAAGTATTGCAACTTATGCTTCAGAGCAGAACCCTAAAACTTCTCAAATGCAGAGAACATCCTTTGCCGCAATCTGTAAGTACAACAAGGTTTAAGCCAGAAAAGTCGGTCATAGATCTTTAGACTCGTGTCATTTTGCAAGAGTGATTGCTGGCTTTCCAAAAAGTCAAGACACAGCGCGTACACCCTGTTAACCAATGAATTTTCGTTTTCCTTTGCGTCTGTAATTTCTTTGAGCTTGTGGGCATTTATCAACTTCATCAGCCAACTTGCTTTCTCTTTAGCAATTAGTCTGGTTCTGTCAATAGGCGAGTCAACAACAAGCAATTTAACGATTTCGTACAGCTGTTCAAGCATATAGCCGCAAGTCTTAACTTGGAAAAAGATCTTCAGAATTGTCTTTAAATTGTCATTAACGATAAAGGCGTCATCTTGATGCAAAATTTGCTTCATGTGCACGATAATAGATTTGATACCAATCATGATCGTCTCCTTGATCCACGCGTCATAGTTCGGATCATCTAAGCAGAACTCAAGCTAATTTGCTAGGAATGGGAAATCACTATAGGTCTACCTGTAGTCTTTGCTGTTATTGCTGTTGAACTGATCACTTGCTGGCTTTTCTGAAGTGACAACTTAGCGGAAGAAACTGACGATGCGGAAGATTGAGTCGCTTAAATTCTTGTAGATGATTTGAGGCACCCACTAAGCAAACTCTTGCTAGGGTATGAATCCTTGGTCCCTAAGTTGCTCAAGTGCTTAGATTGCTCTAATGCTGAAATGGGGCAGTAGTCTCTAGACGACCTTAATCTCTTCATATTTGGAGTTCTGTAGGATTTGCTGCTAATTTCCAACACCAGGTGCACCCTGTAACCTTAAATAGTCTCTTACCAGCAATCCCTACTACTGCTTGAGGTCTCTTTACAAGGCTTTAATCACTTGTAGCTCCACCTGCTCTCTAAGGTTCTATCTCAGCTCTGTGATCAGTTGCTAGGGCAACGCTCGTGACTTCAACAGTGCCTTTATCAAGTGGATCGGGTAAAGAATCAATCTAAAGTTTATGAATGAGAAGCTTAGATTTGCTTTAAGGAACTCAAATAAGAACTTGACGGTGTTGGGCAAATCAAAACCTTCTTGCAAGGCCATACCACACTGATTCAAGTTGTGAATGAATTTGTATTAGATCTTGTCCAGATCACTAATGTTGCTGATTGGGTTTTGATCTGCGGCGTTGTAGGCGAAAGACGTAGGATACATCGTACCTATTTGTTGCAAAATCTGAAGACTGTGCGTTGCAATCTCTTAGAATATTTCTCTGGCCTTCGTGATTTGTTGGGGTTGAGTGTTTTGGGTTATTTGGGTCGGGATCGAGTTCAGACACAGATCAAATAGTTTTTGAGTTTAGTTGTGCAAGGCGTTCACTTGGCTCTGGATATTTTGCTTTTCCTCATTGCTAATCGCGCATTCTTTAAGTTGCTTCAGCCATTTAAGTACTGCGTCAACCAGAATCAAAGGTTGATTCCAGTCTGGTAAGTTTTCTACGCTAACCCCCTGATAGTTACTGCTCAGAAACAGTTTAATTGACTTCTATAAGCGACGGTAGATTCGTGTGTCTTTTACCTCGCATTGCATCGACTGTCTAGCGATGAGCGTGCACAGTGACAACCGGTACTGGGTTAGAGGTTTTAGCGAGTATCTGCGTTTGAAATAGTGCCAAATGTCAAATTTTGACTCACCTACGTTTTGGTTGTAAACCCTAGGGTCTTGGAATATCGTAACCAAATTGGTCAAAGTGTGCTTTATAATTGTTTTGTTGGCCACTTTTACCAATTCAATTTCAAAGAAAGGAGCTAAAACATTATCTGCCAACATCACAAAGAATCCTGATTACGTCGGCTACTCGCCTGTCATCTCGACATCATCGTCAGGAGACTTTTCCTCATCTGCAAGCTTCAGGTTCAGCATCCTCACTCCAAAGCACGACATCGTGTAGAAAGCATGCTCCCGCAAGTATTAGTCAGTAGCATTCTTCGCGATCCAATCCAAGAAATGGTATATCAGCATGCATCCTCTCGGTTAGCCCTCCTAGGGGCAGCACGCTTCTATAACCTTGAACGTGCTGTGCTTTAAGATTATCATCAACACTTTAACGATCTCCATATAGAAGCTCTGGTAGGAGACTTGCTGCTTTTACTCAAGTTTTGCGTGAATCTAGCGCCACATCGTATCCGGAACCAATTGGTCATGGTCGTTGTAGTCTCTGCGCGTAGCAAAGAGCGTACTAATAAAAAGCCGAATCATGCCCGCTCCAAAAATTTCACGGAATTTAGCAGCATCGTTTGCACACTGCAACGCAATAGGCATGAAGGCGAACTCGAACATGGAGTACTTGGCCTCAAACTTACAGTTGCTCTTCTATAACTTGTCCAGTGCAGCCTCCAAGATTTTAATCTTCTTTTATGTCGATGCTAAGAGTGGTATCTCTTAGGTACACAGCTAAACCAGCGGCTTCATATCATGATGCACAGAGCTTAGCTAAAAGTCTTTTAAGAGGTCAAAAAGAATCTAGATTTCTGATTTTTCATTTCGACTGTAGATTACTAAAGATTTCTGGATCTTGTAATACAGATCCTTGTTGTCATTTTGAAGGAATGCGTCCGGATGTGCCTTATTGATCCACTTGTCCCGCAGACCATCGAGTATCTATACATTTCTTTGCTGCATCAAGTATTGGGGATGGAACTTCGAGAAAATGTATACCATATTAATTGCCAGCACGTACTTGTCCTCAAACCTATGCTTGTCTTCGTTAAGGATACTTCCCTGCCTCGCCGTATGAATGTATGAGCGGATCCATGTATCTCTACTTAAACGCTCTCTCAACCCAAAGTTCTCTCGTTGACCCACTATCTAGATGATTGTCCTCTGCTAGTCCTCCCTGCTAAGGATCTCCTACAAACCCTTATAGTTTAGATTGAAGAACTTTGCGACACCGTTGCGTAGATCTGACCTCAAGTAGCCAACCTTATACAGCAGGGGACTCATCTTATCATAAGCCATCTAGCTCAACTTGTGCGGGTCATTTTCTCTGAGCAGCTTCCACAGAGCATCCTCGAACTTCTTATCAAACTCTTCAACTAAGTACACTTCAAAGTGGAACGCGCGCATCATCACCTCTGGAATATCGGGCAGCAAATTCGGTTTCGATTAGCAAAGATGATGCAAGGAGCTTATAATACCGATCGCCGTTTCGATTTGCTGAACTTTGATGTTAAAGTTTTCTACAAGCATGAATACCTCCTCTTAAATCTCATTTCTATTGCGTTAATAATCGATATTACGCAAGTACTAGTAGTCTTCTTTAATGCTTATTTCTAGTGTTTTGTAGTTAGCAGTTAAGTGTTTAGCCAGTGCCTCATTAAAGCAGCTATAGCAGACTTTGATAAGTTTTCCAAGGTGTTAAAAGCTGCTTGAGGCAGTTCGATTCGAACTTAGAGAGTTCAATATGGACCGCACGCACTCTTTGAGTATGAAATTAGGTAGGGCTTCATTCGGTGCACCATCCTGTCTCAAAAGTCTCTTGAGGCACTATTTGGCCTTCTTGTGAATAATAAGCTCGTCGCGTTAGAAAAACTTGAATTACATGCAGATTATCTTAGCTTTGATCTCTACAACATAAAAATCAAATCTAGTCCGTAAGTGCTGGATCTTTTTTAGCATGTCATTGAGGACTTCTTGGCCTGACTCCTGGGCGCCGTAGGTCTCGAAGTACTCAGTCTGCTTAGCCTTGATGAAGTCATGAATTTTGGGCTGTAATACAATATCGCAGATCAGTTCGAGGATCTTGCTCGTTAGCTAGCAGTGCAATCGCACATTCGGATTGATTTCATAGAGACTGTGCATGTACTAGTAGCTGATGTCCTGAACGCGCAGCTTTTGTTAAAACATTTTAATTGTGAAGTCCTCTATTTTCTTTTTTACTTAGCCTCGCACCTGGATCATCTCTTCTAAACTGCTGATCTCGCGCGTAGCGTCATCAGTGAGCCTATCAAACAAGCTTTGCTAATTAGGCTAAGGCTTCTCGAAAATTTTGTGCTCAACGTTGGATTGATGCCCATTCAAGTTTTCAAGATCTTTTTTGAGCTTTGCCTCTTTGGCTTAGCTCGTAACCTCAAAGAAATGAGTGGTTAAGAACTAGTGTGTGTGCATCGTGTGTGCGTAGCTGTCATACTCCTTGTTTTGTTGCAAATAAATTCGTTCAAGTTTCATGTACCTTTTAGTCAATTTCATTATTGTCATGTTCGGTCCGAGTACAGGGTGTGGATCTTGCTCAAGGATAGACTCAAATTTTTCAGCTTCATCTTCCAGTGCAATCAACATGAAGTCTGCTATGCCTATAAAAACATGTTTTCGCTCGTCAACCTTCTCAGGATCCCCATACTGCAACACAAACTGAATTATCTCAATAAACTGAATCAGCTAGAGGTTCAAGCTGTAGCCACCGCAAAGCATATCAAAACAGTCCTTGACCTTGCGCTCAATCTCAAACTCGTACAAGTAATCATGCCAAGAGATGCCCTGCGGCACTGACTCGGAGGCTTGATTTCAGGGGACGGAGTGCATGAGTTGTGAGACTTTTTTATTGTTCCGCTCTGCAATTTAGACAAGGAAGTGCTTTGCGGTCGAGCGAGCTGCTTACTGCGGCGATAAGAGGTTTTGCATGATTCGATCGACGACGCTGTTGAAAATTCCCCTGTCCTCTACAAGAGTAACCCTCTCCAACATATGCTAGTATATTCCAATCGCCTCGAAAAGCATATTGATCGTCGGCTTTAGCTCTGCTTGCACCGACAGCACCACTGAATCAGGAGATTAAGTCAGGATTTGGAAAAGAGTTTTCAGAATGACCTAACAATTCTTTTTAAGAGTCCTTTAAGGCAATTCTTTGATTAGAATTTGAATCGCTATGTTAACTGCTAAGTTTTTCGGGAGTTCATCTACTTGACTGCATATTTTTTGAATCAAAATCGGTATAATTTCCAGGTTATCAAATGCATTTGTCTAATCTGCATACAAGTGCGTAATCAGCCTGAGCATGGTCTTAATTGCAAATGAGCTGCCTTTGTAGTAAGGCCGCACCGACTTGTCTTTCTTCTTGACGATGAGGCCTTGGTTAATGTTGTAGTAAAGGAATTCACAGATGTAGTCAAGAAAGATAAGTGGGTTGATCTCATCGATTTTAGTCGCGTGCGTCAATGTCTTATTTTTAGCTACGTAGATCAGCGTGAAGTATTAAGTGACCCATTTCATGAATTGAGTGTGCTCCTTAGCGACAGCTTGGAACTCAGGTGTGTGGATCGGCAAACTAGAACAGCCGATTATCAGACAGCGGAGTATTTTCTCAAACACATGCGACTCAGAGCCATGCGTCATCTGTGAGATTGGTTCCTGCGGCTTACGTGCATCGAAGGACTAATTAATGGGCGGTACAGAAAAGCTTTGTAAGTTGTCTTTGTTTTTCGCTTGTACAATTGATGCAATCACATAGTCCATGTCGAAGTCCTTATCTATGTAGGTCAGGAATGCACACTTAACGAAAGCAACTGCAGCCTTAAGATCCGTAGGCTGGAATTGCTCCCCATAGGAAAGAATCTTTATTAGGAGCACATCAATTATGGCATCGATCCCGAATACTATCTACTCTTTAGAGTGCTTATCAGTCAACGTGATCTTGAGGCCGTCCTCGCTATAATTGCGTGGTTTGAACTCGTTGTTGCGATCGTACTGTCTGGTCTTAGCACCGAGTTTGCCCATTAGTTTAAGCGAGATGTTAGGCATGTACGTCAGCAGCGGCTTCAGACAAGCATTCAGTTCTGGGAGCACATGGCTGATGACTGGGTCAAACAGTTCAGGATAGGTGGCCAGCGCTGTTAACCAGTACTGTAGCGTGTGAATACCACTTTCGACTTGCTCAGGGGAGTTACTTTCCATATTTTCAACTAGGGGCTTTGATATGGCAGGCAAGTAGTCGAGTAAGTGTTTTAGCTTGGCGGGGACGAAACAACAAATTTCTTTTGTGTACTTGATGTAGGTGACCTCGTCCTTTTATTATAAAAATGTCTCTATCAAACCTTGCACCATAGGGATGAAATCTCTCATTATTTCTTTGATGCTGACACTCTGTTCGTCGAGATTACAAATTTCTTTCCACAGATTCCTAATGATTGTGAAGTAGCGAGGTGCGATGTAACCAGACCTGATCTGCTGGATACAGAACATGAAAACGCCGAAAAACGTGTGCTTGACTCTAATGTCGTTTGATCTGTGCAAACACTGTTCTCCGATAAACAAAAGTTTCTTTTGCATAATCTCTTAAACCTTGGCAAAGCTAATCTCAGCAAGTTTTTTGTCTTGCTTTGAAAGTCCGAAGCGCATCTCTGGATTTTCTTCATTTTTGGGGTCAAACACCTCTATTTTATCCTTGATGTAGTTGAAGAACATGTCGAGATAGACAGAGACCCAATCATCAGTGTGCTTTTGCCCCTGCACCATCATTGACATGTGCTGAGTATTGCCGACACTTTGGCTGAACTGCATGAAGTACTTTGAGACAAGGCTCACACCACCCTCCTTGCCTTTGGCTTTACACTCGACTATCAGTCCGAAGACTTTGTCACCACTGGCTTAAAGCAAGTCGCGGAACTGTTGAACCCTCAGTTAGTAAAGCATCATTTAAAAGCTCTTGCAGACTTCTTTCATTTTAGGCTCTTCTTGAGGACCTAGAATCTCTGAGAGATTCTAAATCAGATTGCAGCCGTAAACAAAGAATTTCTGTACGTACTACATCGCCTCCAAGGATAGAGTAGGTCTGCCCTGTAGCTCCTTAAGAAAGATGAGAATGTTTTCGACAAAAAGAAATAGATTTTTGGCAGTTCTTGAGTAGTGCTCCTTCTTTTAGGCAAGTGTCCCTGTAGCCTCCTATTGAACACCGACGTTTGGTGCTTTGGGCTGCTGGGGATCCACAGTTGAGCAGATATGGTCCCAGCTGAGCTTAAAGCTCTGGTTACAGGCTTCTTCAAGATCTTTTTCTCTGAGCACGAAAATATCATCCATGGAGTCCTCGTTAGTCTTCTTCGTTGTGGGTTGGGGATTTCCGCCTCGTTCCTAAAAGAAGAGCACACCTTGTGCCGTCTGCTTATCGAGACGCTTACAGAGGATGGTCATCTGGCTCAAAAGCTCCAACTACAAATCATAGTTCTAGAAGTCATTGTGGGTATCGTCAGGGCACTTTATTTGGCTGACCTTCATTTTTCTCAGCTCAACATTGAACTTGTACAGGCAAAATATTATTGTCGACTTGAGAATAAGGGGTGTCAAAGGGTTAAGCAAGCAGTGCAATAGCATTTGCATAGCTTTGGCCAGCTGGTACGGTGACATCTTCTCTTTCAATAGTTCGAAGAGACGATAGACCAAGTTTGCACTCTCGTGGACAATCTGGTAGGTCACCTGTCCCTAGCCAAGTAACACAGCGACATCTAGCAGCTGATTCAGGTAGAAATGGAGGACATTTTCAACAGTTTACTTTAGATTTGCGACTATTTCGCGATGGGTCTCATCTTCCGATGTAAGCTATAGGGTTTTGTTGTAGACAAGAAAAAAGCCAACAAGTGCCTGGTAGCGTATCTCAGTGGCATGTACAGGTAATCCCTTGGCCAAAATGATGAAGAAGTGGATAATCTATCCGAAGTTGTGACGAAGGTACTCAATGTTGCTTTTAAAGCTGGGTATGGAACTCATTTGATCGCTGGTGTTTGGCAGCAAGTATTGGACCGTGTGGAACAAGATTGACATGTTTTCAAGACCTTTGGTGAAGAACGGGATCGCTTTCAACTTCTTGTCCAGATTTTGGTTATTGATATCTTCTGACAGATTATCAGACTTGAACACATCAAAGAGCTACTCCTTAACCGATTCAATTATCTTCTCTTGCCTATTATCATTCCAGTACTGTCGGAGCAGCTAGTGGATAAACTTAGCGGCGAGTTTCCAGCTACGACACCCATACGTGGTGAAGGTCTTTTAGGCAGAGCCAGACTGGTGGTTTGGTACATCTTTCAGGTAGGTTGGCAGAGTGATGTTCGTCTCCTCAAGCTCCTTCTGGGTGTATGTCTTCGCAAAGAAGGTCAAGTTGGCCAGGAAATCAAGGAAATCCTGGCAAAAGGTAATTATTTGTTCACGAAACTCACTCTGTAAAATGAAAAAAGAATGTTTAAGGGTAAGAGAGTGTTTGAGTGAAAGCTTACGAGTTGAATCTTGCGTGGAGATGTAGATTGTTGGGTTACGAACTGCCCCAAAATTTTTACAGCAATATCAGCTATTTCCTCCGAGTCTTAGCGGAGCGCCATAAAACATCTAATCAATTGTGAGTTGGTTGATTCACTTACAATGAGACAAGTTCTCTGTAGCGTTCGATCATTTCGTTGTGTTGGATGTAGTTTTAGTAAAGTTAGAGGATAGTGTAGGCATTTTTTCGAAGCTCGTACCTAGTGTCCAGAGACCGGCCATTTAGGGGGCGATTTCTGAGTATTTTCACAAGATAGGGGAAGATCTGCTAGAGGATGTCCTCCTCGGTGAGATGTTGGCGATTTTCGCGTGTATTTTACTCAACTTGTTCCTTGGTCTCAATGATGCTCGAAAGTAGGTAATTAAGTTCTCGTTCTCCTGCACACAAGCATATTTAGCATGTTTTAAGTACCTAAAGTTGCTTACCTTCGATCTCTCGGTCGAAAGAATCTTTAACTTTTGCCATTGTGGCCACAAAGTCGGTCACCATCTTTATTGCGCGATTTAATTAATTAATAATATTAAATGTGTCGCACACTAAAGTTGCCTACACTAATCACTCTGAAAATGATTTACTCTGAAATTACATCGAATTAATTATGGGGTTTTGGGGTTTTGGGG
>Ga0194118_10005059_pt1 | contig 13986 bp, 9 predicted proteins | sample TA2MahsurfametaG_2_FD_148662 | JGI IMG/M metagenome (GOLD analysis project Ga0194118, IMG submission 148662) | Freshwater microbial communities from Lake Tanganyika, Tanzania - TA2015013 Mahale N5 surface | ecosystem: Environmental > Aquatic > Freshwater > Lake | place: Tanzania: Lake Tanganyika...
CGGCGACCTGGTATTACAAAGACGCGAGCGCCGCTACCGTGGTGATCATCCGGCGATCAGCCCGAGGGGGCGCCATGTGATTTTGGTGGACGACGGTCTGGCCACGGGCGCGACCATGCGCGCTGCAGTGCTGGCGGTGCGTCAGCATGCGCCCGCCCGGCTCATCGTGGCGGTGCCGGTGGGCGCACGCGATAGCTGCGAAGCACTGGCGGATGTGGCCGATGAAGTGGTGTGCCCCTTCATGCCCGAGCCCTTTCAGGCCGTGGGCCTGTGGTACGACCCTATGACCCAGGCCAGCGATGAAGAAGTCTGCGAAATATTGAACAGGGCCCGGACCGAGCGATCCCTGGCAATCCGCCAGAGCGCTCAGACCGGCAGTCCCGCGCCATCGCGATGAACCGTCTTCGCAACGCGGCTGCATCGAACCACGCCGCAGCTCCCACCATCGTCAGACCCAGCGCGGCCGAGATCGTCCACGGCATCAAGCAGCATCTGCAACCGCTTTTTGGTCACCCTTCCGACTATGACCGACTGCTGGCCGCTGTCGGTCAAGCGCGATTGATCTTGATGGGCGAAGCCAGCCACGGCACCCGCGAGTTCTACCGGAAACGGGCCGAAATCACCCAGCGATTGATCCTGGAGAAGCGTATCGATGCGGTGGCCGTCGAAGCCGATTGGCCCGATGCCTACCGGCTGCATCGGTATGTGACCGGTCGCAGCACCGATGTGCATGCGGCGCACGCCCTCGAGGGCTTTGAGCGCTTTCCGGCCTGGATGTGGCGCAACACCGAAGTGGTCCGATTTGCCGACTGGCTGCGCAACCACAATCTGAGCATCGGCTCGCAGGTCGGATTTTTCGGCCTGGACCTCTACAGCCTGTTTCGATCAATGGCGCAGGTGCTGGTCTATCTGGATCGGGTCGACCCCCAATCTGCGCAACGCGCCCGTGCACGGTATGCCTGCTTCGACCATGTGCGGGACGATGGCCAAGCCTACGGCTATGGTGCCAGCCTGGGCCTGACGCGCAGCTGCGAGGCAGAAGTGCTGGAACAGCTGTGCGAAGTTAACCGCCTGCGTGCGGATACCGAGCCGCAGCTCAGCGAGCTTTTCGATACCCAACAAAATGCCCGACTGGTGCGCAACGCCGAGGCCTATTACCGCAACATGTTCGGTGGGCGGGTTGCCTCCTGGAATCTGCGTGACAGCCATATGCTCGAGACCGTGCAGGCCCTCCAAGCTCACCTGGGGCGGATGGGGCGGCCGGTCCGTTTGGCGATTTGGGCTCACAACTCTCACCTGGGCGATGCCAGCGCTACCGAGATGAGTGCGCGTGGCGAATGGAACCTGGGGCAGCTGCTCAAACAGCAGCACGGGCAGGATGTCTTCAGCCTGGGGCTGAGCACTTACGCCGGAACCGTGACCGCGGCCAGCGACTGGGATGAACCGGCCCAGCGCAAGCGGGTTCGACCTGGGCTGGCAGGCAGCTGGGAAGATCTCTTCCATCAAGCGGATACCGACCGCTTTATCCTGATGCTGCGCGGCAACAGCAGTCTGGCCCAACTCACCCGCGCACAGCGTCTGCAAAGGGCCATTGGCGTTATCTACCGGCCCGAGACCTAGCGGCACAGCCACTATTTCATGACCTGCCTGCCCGCTCAGTTCGACGCTGTTTTGCACATCGACCAGACCCATGCGGTAGAACCCCTGGACAAAGGGCCGGTGTGGGTCAGCGGCGAAGTGCCGGAAACCTTTCCCTCGGGCGTCTGAACCCCAATCGGGGCGATCGCGAGCTTATTGATCGGAACGGTTGCCCGCAGGAGGCCTTGAGGGCTGAGGCGATGAACCGAAGGCCATCGCATTCATCTGCGACCCCGAATTGCGATAAGAGTCCGGCGCAGACGCATCGGGCTGCCCGACCGACTCAGACGAAACATCGGAGAGCTGGCCACGCAGCACATAGTGCTGGGCCGCTTCCTTGAACAAGCTCTTGTGCGTCATGCTCAAACCACGATGAAGAACGGTAGGCGCGACCGGCCGGGGCCGATGGCTGGGAGGAACAGAGGCGTCTTTGTAGGATGTTGCAGCGCAGCAGTGTAGGAGCGAATTTCGGCGCTGATGTAAAGAAATGACAAGAGGGTGACAAAACCAGTCAACTGATACGCGAGCGCCACGCCCAGGCGGACGCGCTTATTGTTTTAAATTTCAGTGAAAATCCCGACTCGCGCAAGCCAACTCGCCAATAAGCGGGCTGAGGTCTTGCAGCCGATGCGCCCGCAAATTGCGCACAGCGCCGTAGCCGGGCTGTCGACCGGTTTCAGCGCTGCGCTGCCAGGTTCCCCACACCGCCAGCAGGCGAGCATGCATCCACAAGGCACGCTCACGCTGACGCAGCGAGCGACCGACGATGATATTGACCGAGCCGGTCTCGTCCTCAAGGGTCAGGAACACCGTGCCGCGCGCCGTCGACGGCTGCTGACGCACGGTCACCAACCCTGCAGCCGCCACCGACCGCCCCCCAGGCAGGGCTTCAAGCTCGCCCGCCGAAAGCAGGCCACGATGCCGAAGCTGCGGTCGCAGCAAAGCCAGCGGATGACGACGCAGGCTCAGGCCCAAGGCGCGGTAATCCCCCAAAATATCCTGCGCCTCCGGCATGGGGGCTAGCAGCAGGCCAGGCTCTTGAACCGGCGCGTTGCGCAGCAACTGCGGCGCCGGTCGCAAGGCGGCGGTCTGCCAGACCTGCTGGCGCCGATGCCCGGCCAGAGCGGCCAGCGCATCAGCTGCCGCCAGAGCATCCAAATCGCGCTTGCCCAGAGCGGCACGCAATGCCAGGTCCTCGACGCTGGTAAAAGCAGCCCGCTGGCGTGCCTCGATAAGGCGATCGGCACCGGCCTGCGAGAGCTGTGCCACCATGCGCAGACCCAGCCGTACCGCCGGTTGCTGTGGGCGGCCCCAAGGCGCGTACGTCTGCCCATCGGCCGACTCCAGCGTGCAGTCCCAGGCACTGGCGCTTACATCGACGGGACGCACCTGCACCTGATGGCGGCGCGCATCTTGCACCAACTGCGAAGGCGAATAAAAGCCCAGCGGCTGGGCATTGAGCATGGCCGCCAGGAAACAGGCCGGCTCATGGCACTTGAGCCAGCAACTGACATAGACCAACTTGGCAAAGCTGGCCGCATGGCTCTCCGGGAAGCCATACTCGCCAAAGCCCTCGATCTGACTGAAGATACGCTGAGCGAAATCAAGAGGATAGCCTTTCTCCACCATGCGGCCGATCAGCCGCTGGCGAAAAGGATCGAGCCCACCCTTGCGTTTCCAGGCGGCCATGGCGCGTCGCAGTTGATCGGCCTCGCCCGGCATGAAGTCAGCGGCGATGATTGCAATTTGCATCACCTGCTCCTGAAAGATCGGCACGCCCAGAGTGCGACCCAGCGCGGGCTCCAGCGCCGGATGCTCAAGGGGCGGCTTGTGCCCGTGGCGCAATTGCTCGCGCCGCTCCAGGTAGGGGTGCACCATGCCCCCCTGGATCGGCCCCGGCCGCACAATGGCCACTTGCACGACCAGATCGTAATAACAGCGCGGCAGCAAGCGCGGCAGCATACTCATCTGCGCCCGACTTTCAATCTGGAACACGCCCACCGTATCGGCGGCGCCAATCATGTCGTAGGTCGCCGTGTCATCGGCAGGAATCTGGTGCATCTGCAGCGTAGAACCTCGCCACCGCGACACCAGTTCAAGACAGCGGCGTATGGCTGAGAGCATACCCAGCGCCAGTACATCGACCTTCATCAGACCCACTGCCTCCAGGTCGTCCTTGTCCCACTGAATCATGAAACGGTCGGCCATGGCGGCTGGCTGTACCGGCACCAGACGCGTGAGCTTGTCCTGGGTGAGTACAAAGCCGCCCACATGCTGTCCGAGATGGCGCGGCATGCCCAGCAGCTTGGTCGCGCAGGCCAACCACTGTGCAATCAGCGGGTCTTTTGGGTCTACACCTTCGGGCCAGACCGGGGTGGCATCGCTGCGGTCCATCCAGCTGCAATCGCGGACGAAGGCCTCGATCAGATCCAGGGGCAGGCCCAGGGCTTTGCCCGCATCGCGCAAGGCACTGCGCGGACGGTAACGGATGACCGTGGCCGCCAAGGCAGCCCTGTCATGGCCATAGCGACAATAGATATAGGCGATAACCTCCTCACGCCGCTGATGCTCAAAATCGACATCGATATCGGGCGGCTCAAGTCGCTCGCGACTGATGAAACGCTCGAACAATAAATTGCTCTCGGCCGGATCGACGGCCGTGATACCCAGGCAGTAACAAACCGCCGAATTGGCCGCCGAGCCGCGGCCTTGGCACAAAATGCCTTCGGAGCGAGCAAAGCGCACGATGTCATAAACCGTCAGGAAGTACATTTCGTAGCGCAACTCGGCAATCAGGGCCAGTTCATGCTCGACCTGCCGCGCGACAGCCGGCGGAACGCCGTGCGGATACCGCTCACGCAAACCCTCTCGGGCGAGTTGCTGCAAATACTGCAAGGGTTCGCACGGCCAGCTACCCTGACGCGGGTAGGCATAATGAAGAGCGATTTCATCCAGACTGAATCGACACCGCTGAGCCACCGTCAAGGTGGCGGCCAGCCACTCGGGCCGATACAGCTCGGCCAGTTGTAAACGCGAACGCAAATAGGCCTGGGCGTTGGGCTGTAAGGCGCGACCGGCCTCTTGCACCGTACAGCCCCGGCCGATGGCTGTCACCACATCATGCAGGGGCTTGCGCGAACGCCTGTGCATGAGCGCCCCACCCGCAGCGACCAAAGGTACGCCGCTGCGTCGTGAAAGTTCTGCGAGCTGCTGCTGACGCAGCACATCATCGAAGCGCTGCTGTAAGTGCACAGCCAGCCACAGGCGCCCGTGCCACAGCTGTTTTGCCCACTCCAACTGCTCGGCCAGCGCCGCCGGATCGATCGGCTGCTCGAGCAATGGAAACAGGATGATCTCGCAAGCCTGCAGGCGCTCGAAGGCCGCCTCGCCACGCGCTACCCGGTAAACGGCGGCGCTGCCTTGCCCGGCCTGACGCGCAGCGGTGATGAATTCACACAAGTCCCCCCAGCCCCGCGCATCATGGGGCAACACCAGCAAACGCAGTGCCTCCTGGTGCACACGAAATTCAGCTCCAGGAATAAAGGGCAAGGCGCGGGCCCGGGCCGCCTGATGGGCACGCACCACACCGGCGACGGAACATTCGTCGGTCAAAGCGAGGGCGCGATAGCCCAGGGCGTGCGCACGCTCGACCAGCTCCTGCGGGTCAGAGGCTCCGCGCTGAAAGCTGAAATTACTCAGCGCATGCAGTTCGGCATAGTCGGGTAGGCTCGGCGCAGGCATACCGGACTCAGGCAAAAATGCCGTGCAAAAACCAGGCTGTCTGCACGCGTGGCCGACGCTCACGGTAAATCCACAGCAGGCCGGCCCGGGCGCTGCGGGCAATAAAGTAATCGCGCAAGACCGGGGTCTGCATCCGGCGATCGCCGTCCTCTCCCCGATCTGCAAGCATCCAGCCTGCCACCTCCAGCCGCTGCGGCCCGACCAGCAAGGCCAATGGTCCTTGATACCAAGGCCGGTCACCCTGAAGACGCAGAGGTTGCGGCTGCGACAGCAGCCAGGTTGGCAGGAGTTGGGCCCATTGAGCCGGCAGCGCAAGCCCCTGCTCTGCGCCCGGCCCTGCTTTTGAGCCTGCAAGAGACCCTGGCGGCGCGATCGACCGGGACCTTGCGGAAAATTCAGTGGACGGGGCGCTCTCGTGGTGACGCAGTCTCGAGGCCGGCAGCCACTGCTGCATGCGTTCGGGCTCATGGCGGTCATCGGGCTGCCAGCGCCGGATTTGCGCCGGACCCAGTCGCGCCTCCAAACGCTCAAGCAACTGCTCCAGACTCTCACCGCGTTGCTGATCCTCCAGCAGTAAAGTGCCGCTGCGCTCCGCCAGCGGCGCTGTCTCCAACGAGCGCAAGCTCACCGTCTGGGCCGGCGCGTCCCAACGCCCCACGGGCAGATGCTCGGACAGCAGGCGCAGCACATGCCCCATGTCCTGGCTGGCCTCCCGCAAGCGTAAAGGCAAAACGCGGGGATCGCCGGCGTTGCGCCGGCTGTCACTTTGCCAACCCAGTTCCAGCCCCAACACACCCAGCTTGCGCGTCACCAGCCAGGTGCGCAAGTGTTGCAGCAAGCACTCGGCCGCCCGCAGCAGGCCTTCGGCCTGCTCAACACCCCCGGGCCACTGCAGATGCGCCGTAAAGGCCTCGGGGACCTGCCACCATACATGGCTTTCAGGGCGCTCGCCGAGGGCTTGATCCAGGGCATCGAGCAAGTCCTGGCCGAAACGACGCGCCACGCCCTGACGCGGCAAGCAACGCAGGTCCTGCCAGCGTTGACAGCCCAGGCGCTTGAGCAAAGGCAGATGCGACTGTGCCGCATCGAGCGTGGCCAGAGGCAGATCGACGGCTGCAATGCGGACAGTCTCACGCCAGGGTCGTTGCAAGCGCAGGCGAGCCAGCGCCTGCAACGAGGTAGGCCCCGCAGCAGCTTGCAAGTTATCTGAATGCTCGACCAGGTCTTCCCTCGTGACTTGTTCGCGCAGTTGCACCAGCAACGATCGCAAACCGCCAAACAGCCGCAAGCTTGCTGCAACCTCCATCAGCACCGCATCGTGGCTCAAGCTCACCCGCGGGGTATAGCGCAGCGCGTGGCAGGCCAGCGATGCGCGCGCGGCGGATATCGACACGGCATCAGCAGGCCAGGCTCGCAGCGCGATCCACAGCATCGGGCACCTCCAGAAGGCTCAGCGGCCGCCGGACAGCCTGGCGACGGTACACGGCTTGTGCATGGCCGGCAGCCAATAAGTGCCGCAGGGCCACCGGTGAAGTTTGCAGCGCCAGGGGCGCTGACAGCGGCGGTCCTCGACGCTTGAGCACCTCGACCTCCAGCACCGCGGCCACACCGGCTGCGACCGGCGACCACTGCAGGGCCAGTCGCAAAGGAGCCGGCGATGCCTGCTGGCGAGCCGCTTGTGGCCGGCAGACAAACAGCAGACGCGACTGGGTCTGCGCCAAAATCTGCAAGCGCCGCAAGGCGGATAAGGGCACCTGCTCAAGCCACAACAGCACCGCTTGCACCTGCGCGCAGCGCAGGGCCTGCTCGGCCGCCCACAGTCGATCGGCCAGGCTCTCGGCGTGCACCTGCAACAGAGTGCCCGGATCGCAATTTTGGGCGGCCAGAGCCGGACCAAACGGCACATGGGGCGCGCCTATGAGCATGAGCGCGCCACGGGCGCGGGATCTGCGACCCGGCGCATGCAGGCCCAACTGCCCGAGCGAAGGAGCCAGCAAGCCCCACTCGGCGTGTACAGCGCTCGCCTGCAGCAGCTCGGTCAGACTGCCCATCGGCCAGCCGCCACCCGGCAAAACCGCATCCAGAGCGGGGTAGCAGGTGGGCAATACCGGCTCACGGGCACGCGCCAGCTCGCTCGCACGCCACACTTGGGAAAGTTCAGGGACACATGAATCGGACACGGGAACAGACAACTTAAAGAACTGTATAAATATACAGTTTTTTGGCCTGTCTGTGGGGCCCGATCTGCCGGCCCCGGGCGCTTAAAGACTCAAGCGCACACGCGCTGGCGGACCTGCTCGTACTCGCGGCGCAACTGGGCGATGTAGTCGCCGGCCTTTTGCACCTTGTCAATGGTGCCAATACCTTGCCCACAACCCCAGATGTCGCGCCAGGCCTTGGCCGCTGTATCGCCGCCGAAATTCATTTTGCTAGGGTCGCTGCTGGGCAGATTCTCTGGATCCAGCCCGGCTTTGCGGATTGAGGGAGCCAGGTAGTTCCCATGCACGCCGGTGAACAGGTTGGTGTAGACGATATCGTCTGAATTGGACTCAACCACGGCCTGCTTGTAATCGTCCGCGGCGCGGGCCTCCTCGGTGGCGATAAAGGCCGAACCGATATAGGCAAAGTCCGCGCCCATGGCCTGCGCTGCCAGCACCGCCCCACCGGTGGAAATGGCCCCCGAAAGCGCCACCGGTCCGTCGAACCATTGGCGGATTTCCTGAATCAGGGCGAAGGGACTCTTCACGCCGGCGTGGCCGCCAGCACCAGCGGCCACGGCGATCAGTCCGTCAGCCCCCTTCTCAATCGCTTTATGTGCAAAGGCGTTGTTGATGATGTCGTGCAACACCACTCCGCCGTGGCTGTGCGCCGCCTGGTTGATGTCCTCGCGAGCACCTAGCGAAGTGATGTAGATCGGCACCTTGTACTTGACGCACAAAGCCATGTCCTGCTCGAGCCGATCGTTGGATTTGTGCACGATTTGATTGATGGCAAAAGGTGCGGCGGGCTGCTCGGGATGAGCCCGGTTGTAGGCGGCCAATGTTTCAGTGATCTCGGCCAGCCATTCATCGAGTTGGGAAACCGGTCGCGCATTGAGCGCAGGCATGGAGCCAACCACCCCGGCGATGCATTGGGCAATCACCAGCTTGGGGGTGCTCAAAATGAACATCGGCGAGCCGATCACAGGAAAAGGCAAGTGCGCCAAGGCGCCGGGCAATCGCGACATAAAAGGGCTTTCAAAAAAACAAGGGTGCGCGGCTCAGAAGGCTTGGGGCGCCAATTGAGTGACGCAATCGGCACCATCGACGATGGCATCGCGCTGACCAGGAATGCGGGTGAGCAGGTGGTCAGCATAAAAGCGAACGGTAGTGATCTTGCTCTGCAAAAACTCGCTGCCAAATTCACCCGCCTGTCCGTCCGCCAGTAATTGCTCGGCCACCGATAGCGCCCGGGCCATCTGCCAGCCCGACATCAAATTGCCGGCCAGCATGAGGTAAGGAACGCTGCCGGCGAACACGGCATTGGGCGAGGTTTTCCCCGCTGTGACGATGAAGTCAACCACATCGATAAAAGCCTCGCGTGCCGCAGCCAGACGACCGGCCACAGCCCGCCCCGATGCACTGCCTTGGGCCAGCAGCTGCGCTTCGGTCGATTCGATCCGAGCGGCCAGAGCCCTAGCCGTACGCCCGCCATCACGCAGCGTCTTGCGCCCGATCAGGTCGTTGGCCTGTATGGCGGTGGTGCCTTCGTAAATCGTCAGAATCTTGGCATCGCGGTAATACTGTGCTGCACCGGTCTCCTCGATAAAGCCCATGCCACCGTGTACCTGCACGCCTAAGGCAGTCACTTCCTGGCTCATCTCGGTGCTGTAGCCCTTGACTAGCGGCACCATGAATTCGTAGAAGGCCTGGTTTTCCTGCCGGGTCGCTGCATCGGGGTGATGGTGGGCCGCATCAAAGGCAGCCGCAGCCACCGCTGCCATCGCCCGGCAACCTTCGGTATAAGCGCGCATGGTCATGAGCATGCGTTTAACATCGGGGTGATGAATGATGGGAGCACTGCCCGGGACAGAGCCATCCACAGGCCGGCTCTGCACCCGGTCGCGGGCATACTGCACCGCCTTCTGATAGGCCCGGTCTGAAATGGCGATACCCTGCACTCCCACCGCGTAGCGAGCCGCGTTCATCATGATGAACATGTACTCCAGGCCGCGGTTTTCCTGACCGACCAGGAAACCAAGCGCACCGGGGCCGGCCTGATCAGCCACGCTGCCGGCGATACCGTCGCCGTACTGCAAGACAGCCGTTGGGCTGGCCTTGATGCCCAATTTATGCTCGATGCTCACGCAGTGCACATCGTTACGCGCCCCCACCGAACCATCGGCTTGCACCAGGAACTTGGGCACCACAAACAGGCTGATGCCCTTGACCCCCTCGGGCGCTCCGGGGACACGGGCCAGTACCAGATGCACGATGTTCTCGGCCATATCGTGCTCACCGTAGGTGATGTAGATTTTGGTGCCGAAAATTTTGTAGCGGCCATCGGGCTGCGGCTCGGCCCGGGTCCGCACGGCAGCCAAGTCGGATCCGGCCTGCGGCTCGGTCAAATTCATAGTGCCGGTCCACTGTCCGGTGACCAGCTTGTCCAGATAGGTGGCCTTGAGTTCGTCGGAACCGGCTGTCAGCAAAGCCTCGATAGCGCCATCGGTCAGCAAAGGGCAGAGGGCAAAACTCATATTGGCCGCATTGAGCATTTCGCCGCAGGCCGCGCCTATGGTCTTGGGCAGTCCCTGCCCGCCAAATTGGACGGGGTGCTGCAAGCCCTGCCAGCCGCCTTCAACATACTGCTTGAACGCCTGCTTGAACCCAGGTGTGGTGTGGACCATCCCATTCTTGAGGGTCGAGGGATTGCGGTCGCCCTCCCAATTGAGCGGGGCCAGCACTTCTTGGTTAAAGCGCGCGCATTCTTCAAGCACGGCCTGCGCTGTATCAAACCCAGCCTCTTCGAAGCCAGGAATGCGGGCAATTTCGTCAATATCGGCCAGGTGCTTGATATTGAACAGCATATCCTTGACGGGGGCGATATAGCTCATGGTCGGGTCCTTCATTCAGATACAAATGGGGTCAGTTCCAAGCGCAGCAGGGATCCTGCAAAGGCAAAAGCCTAAAAAAAAGGCACCCGCCGGATGCCTTCGATCGTCCAGACCGCCCTCAGAGCTTGCTCACCAGTTCGGGCACAGCAGCAAACAGGTCGGCTTCCAGGCCGTAGTCGGCCACGCTGAAGATGGGCGCCTCCGGGTCCTTGTTGATGGCCACGATCACCTTCGAATCCTTCATGCCGGCCAGATGCTGGATGGCCCCCGAAATACCTGCAGCCACATACAGCTGCGGCGCCACGATCTTGCCAGTCTGTCCCACCTGCCAGTCGTTGGGCGCGTAGCCTGCATCGACCGCCGCACGGCTGGCACCCAACGCCGCGCCGAGCTTGTCGGCCAGCGGTGTCATGACCTCATTGAACTTCTCGGCACTACCCAAGGCGCGGCCGCCCGACACAATGACCTTGGCCGCCGTCAGCTCCGGCCGGTCGCTCTTGGACAGCTCGCTGCCCACATAGCTGCTCTTGCCGCTGTCAGCCACTGCCGCTGCACTCTCCAGCACAGCACTGCCTCCGGTTGCGGCCGCATCAAAACCGGTGGTGCGCACGGTGATCACCTTGATCGCATCATCGCTCTGCACAGTGGCAATCGCGTTACCGGCGTAGATAGGCCGCTCGAAGGTGTCGGGACTAACGACCTGGGTCACATCCGACAGTTGCGCCACATCGAGACTGGCAGCCACGCGCGGGGCCACATTTTTGCCCGAGGCGGTGGCTGGAAACAAGATATGGCTGTAATTCCTGGCCATGGCCAGTACCTGCGCCGCCAAGTTCTCGGCCAGTCCGTGGGCCAGCCCGGCCGCGTCCGCATGAATGACCTTGGCGACGCCGGCAATCTGAGCCGCCGCCTGAGCGGCAACCGCCGCATTGTGACCGGCTACCAGCACATGCACTTCTCCACCGCACCGAGCGGCCGCGGTCACGGTGTTGAGGGTGGCCGGCTTGAGGCTGGCATTGTCGTGTTCAGCGATAACGAGAGAGGCCATGACTTTCCTGATCAGTTAGGGGCGGAGCCCTTCGCTCCGCAAATAAAAAGCTGTGTTCAAGGACCGGGGTATTTGTCGCGCAAACCTGGTCTTCTCAGATGACTTTCGCTTCGTTCTTCAATTTGTCCACCAAGGCCGCCACATCCGCCACCTTGACCCCGGCGCCGCGCTTGGGCGGCTCGCTGACCTTGAGCGTCCTGATGCGCGGCTTGACATCCACACCCAGGTCCTCGGGCTTGAAGACATCGAGTTGCTTTTTCTTGGCCTTCATGATGTTGGGCAGCGTCACATAACGCGGCTCATTCAGGCGCAGGTCGGTCGTGACGATGGCCGGAAGACTCAGCGACAAAGTCTCGATGCCGCCATCAACCTCGCGGCTGACGGTAGCCTTGTCGCCAGCGACTTCCACCTTGGAGGCAAAGGTGGCCTGAGGCCAGCCGAGCAGGGCCGCCAGCATCTGGCCGGTCTGATTACAGTCGTCGTCGATGGCCTGCTTGCCGAGGATGACCAGTTGAGGGCCTTCCTTGTCGACCAGAGCCTTGAGCAGCTTGGCCACGGCCAAAGGCTGGAGCTCCTCGGCGGTCTCCACCAGAATGCCGCGATCGGCACCGATGGCCATGGCCGTGCGCAGGGTCTCCTGACACTGGGCCACACCGCAGCTGACCGCCACCACTTCTGTGGCCGCGCCCTTTTCCTTCAGCCGTGTGGCCTCCTCGACGGCGATTTCATCGAAGGGGTTCATGCTCATCTTCACATTGGCAATATCCACACCGCTGCCGTCGGACTTGACGCGCACCTTCACGTTGTAGTCGACCACGCGTTTGACAGGTACCAAAACCTTCATGGGCTCTCCAGAACTAGGTAAATGGGGGCGGGGCCGCTCGTTGGCGCCCCTGGATCCAGTTGACGTTACGTCAATTGGCGCATTCTAAGCGGCCGCCGCCCAAACGGCGGTCTCAGGCGATTGAGGCAGGGGCTGTGGCATCAAACACAAAAAAGCACGACCGTTCTTTTTGGGACTATATCCTGCCCCGCCCACCAAGTCAAGGCTCATCACGGGCGGCCAACGCGTACCCGCGACCACCCCTCACCACTGCGCTGCATTCTGAATTTGAAACACCCGCTGCGCGGAGACGATTTCCACGCCGTGAGCCCGCAAGGAGCGCAGGATTTCGAGATTGATTGCGGACCTGAGATTGCCCTGCCCGTTCTCCGGATCCACGATCCAGTAGCAGAGCGTGAATTCCAGTCCGTCGGGGCCAAACTGACTCAACTGAGCGGCTGGAGCCGGATCAGCCAGCACCCGTGGCTGGGTTCGCGCCGCCGCTTCAAGCAGACTCATCACGCGGTCGGCATCGCTGCCGTGAACTACCGGTACGGTGGTGGTTTGCAAGACCTTGGGGTCGGTCAAGGAGAGGTTTTCGATGCGGTTGCTGATGAACATGTCATTGGGCACCACAGACTCCCGCCCCGAGAGGGCTCGCACAACCGTGTAACGCGCCTTGATGTCGGTGATGCGGCCTTCAAAGTTGTCGATGCGCACGCTGTCTCCGATGCGCACACTGCGCTCGGCCAGCATCACAAAGCCACTCACATAGCTTGCCGCGAGCTTCTGCAGACCCAGGCCCACACCAACACCGATGGCCCCCCCCAGCACCGACAAGGCGGTCAAATCGATGCCCACCGCTGTCAGGCTGAGGATCAGACCGACGCCCACCAGAAGGGCCCGCACCCCATTGCTGACCGCCTTGCGCAGGGACAGATCACCCCCCGTGGCCGAGGCGAGCAGGCGATCCTCGATGGCCGAAGACACCCAGAGGGCGACGATCAGCACAGCCGCGGCGGTCAAGGCGCCCCCGAGCACATCAAGTGCAGTCAACTTGGATCCGCCCACCCTCCAGACGATGCTATCGAGTTCGCCCAGCAGCAGGGGCAGGAGCCCCGTGATCCACAGAACGACCGCCAACCAGGCCAGCCACGAGATGGACCGCTCGAGCACGCGAACCAGGGGCGCCTGCTTGAACGCAGCCTGTAGAACCTTGACCCCCACCCGAATGATCGCCAGGGACAGCAGAACCGGCAGCGCCAGGGCCAGCAAAAACAAAGGCACGCCGGCGATTTTCAGGGTGGCGTGGGCGGCATAAATCAGCAGCAGCAACAGCAGAGGGAACAAGGCCCCGTCGAATGCACGGCGACCCAGAAGAACCGATGCGTTAGACCCCTGCGGCACGGCCCGACTGACCGCACGCACCAGCGCCCAGGCCAGCAGCAGGCCGCCACAGAGCACACCCAGCTCGATCAGCGCCGAGCCGTAGGTCATGGTGGCCCACGCCTGCTCGAGCTTGACACCGCGCAGAGTTTCAAGGGGGCTCGATAGACCCGCTGCAGCCATGACTGAACACTCCCCAAAAAATCAAAGTCCGGCCAGCACCCGCAGATGGGCTTCAACACTACGGGCCAGCGCATC
>Ga0194118_10005064_pt1 | contig 13975 bp, 10 predicted proteins | sample TA2MahsurfametaG_2_FD_148662 | JGI IMG/M metagenome (GOLD analysis project Ga0194118, IMG submission 148662) | Freshwater microbial communities from Lake Tanganyika, Tanzania - TA2015013 Mahale N5 surface | ecosystem: Environmental > Aquatic > Freshwater > Lake | place: Tanzania: Lake...
AGGACTTGTTTGGGTGAGTGATCACAGGGAGATCGCATGCCGCTACGCCCGTACTTGGTTTGTACGTTTCGGCCGGCAGGTTGCGTCTGCGAGCCGTCTTTGCATTAGATACAGTGCCGGATTGCACGATGGCTCGCAGATGCGTCTTTTGGCAGAGCACTTCGACAAGCAAGCGATAGCACGGCGAGATGCCGGTCGGCCCCGTTGTGACCTTGCTCGCATTGTGCAGCAATGTTTGCGTTTCCCTTCGGGAAAAGTTTGATACCCTTTTGGTCGTCTCGTGCGGACACACCCGTGGAAATTCACCCCTGCAAGCAGTGCAGTTCTAGGTCAGAGTTAACACCTGACCTGATAACAAATGGTCTGAGTTAACACCTGACCTGGCGTTTCCAATTTGCACCCAACCGGACCCAGTTCTGGTTGGAGTTCGCACCCAACCGGACCGGGCCCATAATTCAGCTCGGGAGGTTCCCCAGGCCCCAGACTCGGGCGATCCCCCCAGGCCCCCCAGCAGAGTATAGCATAGCATAACATAGCATAGCACAACGTAGCATAGCATAGCATTAGCATAGCGTGACTAGTATTAGCATAGAATAACATAGCATAGCATAGCATAGCAAAGCGTAGCGTAGCATAGCATAGCATAGCGTAGCGTAGCATAGATTCTCACTCCGGGCGTGGTCCACTGCGATGGGTGTACAGTTGTTTGAAGTCTGCGTCGTTTGGCTTCCGTTGCTGGTCGGCGTTTACACCCGACCCCTTTATTCTGATCGGATTCAGCAACGTAAAATGGTTCGTTATTTTTCAGCTCAGAGCCAACCGCCCATTGGCCATGAATGCCCCCTCCATGTTTCCGTTGCCTTTGATTGCGGCTCTGGCCTTATGATAAAGAAGCCACCGCTACCTCAGGATTTCCCACCCGGTTGGGAAGTCACCGTTGTTCCGCCGCCGCCGGGCGAGGAAGTTATTGAGGAATTTGTCTTTGAGTACGAGGTCGAGCCTGCGAACGGAGCTGAGCATGGAGCTGAGCAGACGGAGCAGCAGAACCCCATCTCGAAGAAGCACACCGAGCAACGCACGGAGGTGAAGATAGAGCAAACGGAGGTGCTAGAGAACGTCACCGCGATGAGGACGGCGGTGAAGAAGGAGAAAGTCACAAGCAACGCACAGAGACACACCGCGAGGCGAACTGCTGTGCAACAGGAGCAGGTCTCGCAACTGCTGCAGTCCGTGGACGAGCGACTCCGTCAGCTTGAGTCTCAGCTGCAGCAAAAGAGGCAGCAGACGCATGCTTCGCATGTGAAGCAGGAGCAGGAAGATGATGTCCCAGACAACCCGCAGATGCCCGTTTTCTACAGTGGCACCGTTGACGGCGAAGGCGGCGACGGCGAAGGGGGTGAGAGCGATGCGTCGCACACCACAGAAGTCAGCCTCTCCGTCGTCTCGTTTGAATCAATTCATGGCGATATCACGGACGCACAAGACGTACAACAGTGCGAACTCCAGCAACAAGAAGTCTTGTCAGGTCTGTTCACAGAACTGACAGCCGCGAACTTGCGGACAAAGGAGAGACGGGATCGCAAGAAGCAGGCGGAGGAGCGAGGCCATCGCGTCGTTGGCAGTGGCGGTTCGCAATTGGCGGCGTTGTCGAAGAACCAACAACGGCGTCGCCGCAGAGAGTTACAGCAAGCCCGGGAGAATTGGTACGCGACTAAGGCTTCCGGCGACGAGATGCCAGCAGAGATTCAAAGGCTGCCGTGCAAATCCAAGGGGCAAGCCAAAAGACCGGAGGAAGCGAACAAGCGGAACCGCAACAAAGGCGGTTGCAAAGGGAAGTTCTGCAGCAGGGACCCGTTGCAGCTTGCGGATGCGGCTCCCTGCTCAGTTGATTACCGAGGTGCTGGTGCCTCCGTTGGGTGGGCTTGCCAGCCCCCGCCTCCGCCGCCTCCGCCGCCGCCGCCGCCACCGCAGTCTTGGGCTGAGTCGCAGAGTTACGACCGTTGGGGCTATGCTTGGTCGTCGACGCAGGACCTTAGCCGTGGAGGTTGCTCTTGGTCCGCCTACGGCCAAGCGAGCTCGTCTAGCGGGCTTGTTGAAAGGATATGGGCCGACCTCTAGACTTTCACGCACGTCGCGAAAAAACGAAAACGAATTCAGTTCTGGTTGGAGTTTGCACCCAACCGGGCCCAGTTCTGGTTGGAGTTCGCACCCAACCGGACCGGACCCGTGATTCAGTTCGGGCGGTTATTCCTCGGGAGGGTTGTGACGTGCTCGTAGCCCCTCAGGCTCAAAGCCGGTCCTCAGGCACTGTGCTTGTTTGCGATGATTCGTTGGCGGCGTGGCGTGTTGGACAGCATCGCGCCGCACGACACCGCGGCGAAATCCAAAGCGAAGGTGAAGGCGAAGGCGAAGGCGAAGCACACAGCGAAGGCGAAGGCGAAGGCGAAGGCGAAGGCGAAGGCGAAGGCGAAGGCCAAGGCGAAGGCGAAGGCGAAGACAAAGGCGAAGGCGACACTCACGGCGGAGGTCAAAGAGGTGAAAGAAGTCACACTGCAGACAGTGAGGACGTTGAGCAATGCATTGGTCGACAGCAAGCACGACTCTGTTGAGGCCAACAAATTTTTGGCGGGCCGCATCGACGGCGTCGTCTGCCGTCTCCATCCTCTCGAAGACGCTGCACAAGCCTCTATAGAAGGCATCGAACGCATCGACAAAAGTCTCGAAGAAACCGACGAGGATGCGAGAAAACTACGAGAACGGGTTTTCTCGAGTGAGAAGGCAATAAGGGCCCTTCAGGACGAAAACAAGCAGTTGAAGGACGGCGTGGCCTCGTTGGATTCCCGCGTGGCCGCTTGGTTTTGGCAGCTTCGTGACATGGGGAAGGGTGCGAAGGCTTCGCACCTCATTCGCCACCCACCAACGCATGAGTGACCCCCGACCGCGTTGAACCTCTGAGCGACGGTGGTGGGCCCATGAGCGTGGACTTGGTGAGCTGCTGTGCTGCAACGAAAGATGGGCCTCAAAAATGGTTGGAGTTACCACCCAACCTCGAAAGCAAGTTATCAAGCTGTTGGAGTTACCACCCAACCTCGAAAGCACGTTATCAAGCGGTTGGAGTTACCACCCAGCCAGTTATCACCACCCAACAAACTTCGAAGCGGTTGGAGTTACCACCCAACCTCGAAAGCAAGTTATCAATCTTGGGCGTGATGACGTGTGTCTGCAGCTGTTCTTTGGTTCGAGCAGGTGCACTTGCTTCGGGCTTCGTGGTTCTGCAGTTAAAAGCGATGATGTCCAAGGTCACGACAGCAGTCTCTGAGAAGATGCAGCAGTTGCTCAGGAACGATGCCGGCAGCCCGCCTCTGTCCGTGTGGAACGCGATCAAGCAATTCTTGATGGACAATGGCTTCGCGTATAGTGCCGAGATCTCACCAGAATCAGTTCTCTGTCATCCGTCGAACCGAGGCTCATTGGGTATCAATGCCCGGTCGGCACACAAGACGGGTGCAGGCATTCTCAAAATCGGATGCGACGTGAGCGAGCTCGAGAAGGCGGTGGTGATTGAGGTTGCTCGCGACCCCACGGTTTTGAAGCAGCAGATGGACTTCAACGCAAAGCAGTTTGAGTACAGTGAGAACTTATTAGCACCAGTGTCGGGTAAGGAGCGATACCTCAGCCTTGGTGGGGGACATGCGATTGCGTTCTTCAGAGCTGTGCTGTCGAACTCGAAGACGTGCGAGGCCTCCATAGCTGACGCCGACGGCCGCTTAAACGCCGGAATTTTGGGGTCCCGTGATAATGTGTTCAAGCGTTGCACGACGGGTTGGCGGATGATTGTGTTGTCTGCGGTCTGCGAGGAGATCTGGCCAGAGTTACCAAGCTTGGTGCAACGTTCGTTGAACGCGTCGCAGAACTTGGGGTCGAATCAGACGGAGCTCGAGACCATGATGTTTATAGCGAACTTCACCCAAGCCGCAGAGAATCCTGATTGGCAAGCAGCTGCACATGCAGCAACAGGCACCCAGCCGTTGTGCTCCGGGTACGTCGCGACTTTGGCGAAGTTCGTCCGCTTGTTTAGCGGCGGCCCTGGAGCCCCCATCATAGCGTGGTTAGACAACTTCGCCAAGACTTTTGCTCCTCACGCAGTCCTTGGAAGCGAGTTCTTACAAAGTGTCTGCGACGTCCAGTTCCCGAACCTCAAAGTCCTCCCGATCATCAGGCAGGCGTTGTTGGCGACGAACTTGGTTTCGACAAAGCGGGTAGATGGCATCTCAAGATGTCTTGTGAAAGGCGACGTGAGCAAGCTTGCGAACAAGGATATGGTCGGCACTTTGGAGGTTGCGGAGAAGGCTTGTTGCGACTTGGCTGAATTCTTAACATTACAAGCGTCTGCCAATCGGATTGACTCCAAGGCCCATGTGTCCATCTACGGTAAGTTCTTGGTCAGGCTGGCCTTGCACATGACGGGTAAGAGCAAGAGCGGGTTTGACAACAGGGAGTTCGACAACTTGGATGCCTTAAAAAAGTTCACGGCGAAGGAGTTGCAGGAGTCACATAGCTTGGCATGTGCATCGTTATTGGGTTGGTCCGGAGATGAGGAAGTAGACCCCGGGTCCGTGAAGCCATCGTCAGCGTCCGCCGCCGCGTGCACGTTCAAGGACTTGAACTCCGCGGAGTGGCTAGCTGCCAACAGCGGCTTCGTGGCCGGCTCCGCCGTGTACGAGAGGGCAGTGGGTTTGTCCACTGTCTTTCGCATTCAAAAGGTAGATCACGTCGTGGAGCTGGTTGAGCTCAACCTTGGGTTTGTTGCTCCGTTGGTCGTGAAGGTGCCCCTCACCGTGTTCGTCAAGAACTGGGCAAACTTCAAGGGCGACCCGCCGTCCCTTGTTTCATCTGATTGGCCGTCGCGATGCTTATCAGCGGATGGCCTCGGTCGTTCTCAGCACTTGGCCGCCAAGTTGTTCTTAGCGTTGCAAGATTGGGCAGCCGCCAAAAAGGACGGCCTTGCGCAATTACACTTGAGCGTCAAGCCGACGGTCGTATACGCGAAAGAGAGCATCAAGAAGGGCGGCTTGTGTGTGCCACCCAATGTTGCTTTGAATTGCATCTCGCTCAAGAGTGATCCCGCTTCTGGAACTCATGGCTATGCTCCAGACTTGAAGTGCACAGTTGCTGGTGTTACAGTGTTCATCAAGAAACCATGGCAGCCTTTCACTCCGTCAGTGGACGCTTGGAAGCCGGATGCGTACGTGGACCCGTTCTGGTGGTTCAGCACCAGCGAGGTCGAACACGATTGCTTCGTCACTGTGAAAGAGATGAAGATAGCACCGGAGGTGATTGTGCCGTGCATTGTCAATGAGCAGGCCATTCCACAGCACGCTAAGCTCATGGTGTTTCGAGAGAAGCAGCCGGTCGCAGCATTGCATCAGTGCTCAATTGTCCAGGTCACGAAGGCCACGGCGACGGCGACGCAGAGTGGTGCTGCGGCGAAGGCGAAGGCTGGGACGAAGGCGAAGGCGAAGGCTAAGACGAAGGCGAAGGCGAAAGCACCGACGAAGCCGTCGCCTAAGCGAGCTCGTGGGGTCGACTACGACTGACGGCCAGTGCAAGTAGCGAGCCATCGTGCTAGCGTTGCCATCGTTGCAAGCCCGCGGGGCCATCGTTGCAAGCCATGATTGCTATCTAATAGGACGCAATACAACAGGCGGCTTGGCCGCAGACCATAAGCTAGGCTCAGTGCTTGCTACGAGTTGCAGGTCCAACGTCAGCCGTCGGTCTACCAAGCTAACCGCGTGCTTACGGTGGCAGTCGCGCCACGTGTGTCAGATTTAACGGTGTCGCGAGAAGCATCGCCGTTAACGTAGGAGCAGGTACGAAGAGCGATCGTGGCTCATGCCATGTGCCAAAAACAAAGTGAAGGACATGTGGCAGAGCTGTGCCGGTTAGGGATAACCCATGACCCAGCCAGTCGCAGGGAAGCAACAACAACGACAAGCACACAACGTTTGATTTCAGAAAACTGAAATCAAACACACACGTTGCGTGTTTGATTTCAGTTTTCTAAAATCAAACGGTCCGGTTCTCACACTACACAGGTGTGTTTGATTTTAGAAAACTGAAATCAAACACGCAACGCGTGTGTTTGATTTCAGTTTTCTGAAATCAAACGTTTCGTGCTTGTTATTGTGGTTGGTTCCTTACATTGCGAAAACCATAAGCGTGGGTCGCCTCCAGGACGTCAATCTACCGGGGCGGACCCCGTTGGCTTCCAACACGGGGAACTACCGGTGAGGGCCCGACAACCTACACACAGTCAATCTACCGAGGAGGTCCCGTTGGCTTCCAACGCGGCAATCTACCGGTGAGGGCCCGATAACGTCCAACGCGTCAATATACCGAGGAGGGCCCGATAACCTCCAAAAAGTCAATATATCGGGGATGGCCCGATAACTTCCAACACGTCAATCTACCGGGGGCCGGTTGAATTATTGTAGGTCTTATTGTAGGTCGGAGTTGGCACCCGACCCTTTGTGTGAGGTTGTCTTCTTGTAGGTTGTCTTGTTTTGAGGTCGGAGTTCACACCAGACCTTTTGCGTGAGTCATTGTGTGTAGGATTGTCCGATTATAGGTCGGAGTTGACACCCGACCGCCTGAGTCGCACAGCAACACACTCCGCAAATATATTATTGCTGAGACCGTCTGGTCAACCGCAGCGACGCCACCCATCGCCGCCGCACCCTTGTTTCCTTTTTTTTACGGCGATGCCGAGCTCTGCACAGGACATCGGTACCGAGATGCAGGAGTTCGGCAAGTTCATGCAGGCCTTGCGCACCAACGGCACCGCCGATGCCCAGCTCGAAGCAACTCGATCTGCCATGGTGCGGTCCCTCGCGGGAAAAATAAACTGCATGCGGTCGACCAACTTCGGTGATGGTGCCATCGTCACCGCAGGTATCGGCCGCCTTGTGTCAGACGGGTGGATTGATGCGGAGCAGCAGGAGTTGTTGACGACGGCATTGGTAAACCGATTGCAAGATGCCTCGGCTGGCTCTTTGGCGGACCCAACTCCCCGCCGGTTACCGCAAACATGCTTGGCGGCCGATGTGTACTTGACCGATGAGATGTGGGCCCGCTTGCACTCTGCGACGTCAGTCCAGTCTGCCATTTGCTACATCCGCGATTTCATGCACAAACTTGGATTGGTGTGCCCGAGCGAGCATACGTTGAAGGTGTTGACTGCTATTGTGTTGTGCACGACCCGATCTACGGAGCTTCCAGGCGAACAGAAATTCGACGTGTTCAAGCAGGTGAAGGCCGTCTTCGCGGCTGGGCGACCGGTGAGCACTGGTCTTCCCCACCTCCTGAACTACCCCGCCACCCCAGATGGCCTGGATCCTCGTTTGTATCACAATGCTTATGGCAACACCGAGCCGCCGGTTCTTGGGAACACACCCAGTGAGTACCATGTTGCAGCAGTTGCTCGCACAGTGCCGGCGAGGACTTCCAACGTTCAGGTGCGCGACAAGGTTGTCGGTAACCGGGAAAGCAATAACACTGAGGTTGCCGTGCAGCGAGCTTTGATGAGTGTCTTCGGGAATATGTCAGGCTTTCGCGGCAGAGGCACAACGCAGCCGCACATCGAAATCTTAGGCAGTGCTCGCCGCATCCCGTCGCAGTCCTCTTTGGCTTCAGACGGCAGCACACCGCGGCAAAAGCACCACGCCATCGCGGACCGATCCTTACCGGATGCTTTGCTTGACAGCCCAGAGAGTCCGCCGCCACTTGCGACACGCACGGAATCCATCCTTGAGCAGCAGGGCACGCGTGCACATGAAATCAGGAGCTCAGTCGGGGCTCTGCTGGCGGGTCCCAGGGTTGACCACGTGGAGTTGTCCCGCATGCAAAGCATGGCAGCTGCTGCTGGTGCTGCGGCATCCGCCGCCGCTTCTGATGACGCCGAAGATGAGCAGAGCCAGACAAGTGGTAAGAAGAGGAAGAAAGGTTGTAAGAAGAGGAGCAGAGCCAGCACGCCACACACCGCAATGAAAAGACCTGCTGCGTGCGTGAAGACAGAAGACGTTGCTGCTTGCAGCGGTGCTGGTGCTGTGACGCGGAATCATGCGAGCCCTGAGTGTGCATCGAAACCGCCAAGCGGTTGCACTCTTCGCGTCGAGTGGTCGAGGGGCCAGATCGTCGCAATTTCCCGCCGCCCTATTGGCGGGCAAACGCAGAAGTGCTTCAAGTTTTCACAGCACGGCGGTGCCGAAGGGGCACGGGCCGCTGCCACGTCGTGGTTGAAGTGATTGCACTCGCATTGTACCGCATGCCTTCGCAGCAAGGTTGGGTTCGGTTTGTGGCGGCATGGACACTTCCCACAAAATCAATGCTTGAAAACCGAACCCGTATCATGTGACCTTCGCATTGAAAATGAAGGCCGTGCTTGTGGAGTGACGGGACGGTCCTCTTAATTTTTGTTGCTCGGGTTCCTCCTTTTTTTACTTGTTGCACGCAGGCGATGCAAAAAACGATAGGAACTACAAAGCAATAAGGCGGATGAGGGACACCGAGAAAGATGCCGATACAGAGAAAAGGAAATTCAAGATCAAGATATATAGGAATAGAAGTAGAACGAGAAATGGAAAGAGGGACAGAGAAACAAAACAACACACAGAAAGAACAACTAGAGAACGATAGTTGTCTTATTATAGGTTGTCTTGTTTTGACGTCGGAGTTCACACCCGACCCTTTGCGTGACGTCGTCTTATTGTAAGTCTTATTGTAGGTCTGAGTTCACACCAGACCTTTTGTGTGAGGTTGTCTTCTTGTAGGCTGTCTTGTTTGAGGTCGGAGTTCACACCCAACCTTCTGAGTGAGTTGACACCCGACCGTCTGAGTCGCACAGCCACACACTCCGCAGTGATTTATTGCTAAAAGCTTTTGGCTTTCGCTTTCGCACTCTGTGCACCCGGCCCAATGCAGCAACCTTTCAGCAGAACCCACACATGTCCAGACACGCAGCCAGTTCAGCACGGCCCGCAGGCAGCGACCACCGAGTTTCAAGCACGGCTCACAAGCAGCGACCCCGCCCAAGCAGCACGGCCACCGAGTTTCAAGGCACCTCCTAAGGCACCGCCGGAAGAGTACAGGGCAGCATTGGCTGCGGAGCAGGCAGCACCGTGTGCAAGGCCCATTCAGCTCGGTCCACACCTGGTGGTGTGGCGCGGCCCGCGAACCCGCAGCGACCCCGCGGTCGGCTCTTGCGACGAGGAGGGCGACGTGCCGCTTGCCCGCGGCCCGCGGCCCCACACGCTCGGGCTGCCCGGTTTCGACTCGCCGACCGGGCAGCGTGATTTGGGCAAAATTTGGCACCAGTTGGCTCACACAGAGCTGCAGTGCCACCCGCGGTTCGAGATCAGCACGGCCGTCGCGGGCACGAGGTACATTTTGCTTTGGGTGATGATCTGGTGGATGCCGCAGGCAGAGGCTGGCATGCTGCGTCCGCACACGTACCATTGCACGGTTGCCCGTGCCACGGCAGTTGATCTCGTCTTCGGGGCCTTACGCGACGAGCTCAACCACATCCAGCAGGTGCTGTCCTACTTCCTGATGCAGCTTCTCGGCCCCTTGCCGTACAAGCTTGGCCTCACCAGGCCTCCGTGGAGGAGCTCTTGGAACTTCGGCATCGATCCGAAGTCGGAGCACATTGCACTGGTGATCCGCAGTTGTTCGACCATCATGCTGCAGCGGTTGCCCGGGGTCCACATTTCCGAGCACCGCCCCATTCACATCTCGTGGACGTGAGCCCTCCGCTTGTGTCCAGCTTCGGCTTCTTGTGCACTACGACCGGCTTCGGTTTATCGCGCGATCGCTGCCATAGCACACACGCTTCGGCAGGCAGGTTGCGGCTGCGAGCCGTCGTTGCATTAGATACCGTGCCGGATAACACTTGTGTATCATTCGTTCTCGGCGTACGGCTCGCAGATGCATCTTTTGGCCGAGCGATTCGACGAGCAAGCGAAAGCAAGGCGAGATGCAGGTCGGCCCCAGTAGGCCGCCCTTCTTGCGACCTTGCTCACATTTTGGAGCAATGTTTGTGCTTTTGCCTTTCGGGAAAAGTAAGGGATCTGCCGGCTGCCAGGAGCAAACCGTACGGATCCGTAGAATTGATGCTCAAGTCTGGGTTGTTGTTTGACTTGCTGTGTTTTTTTGACGTCTCGGGCAATGTATGAGCCGTCCTCTCGCGACGGTCGCGACCCTCGCAAGCTGCCTGGCAACCCTCTCGTTCGCTTGACGTGGTTCAAGATACGGGCTCATCACTGGTCGAGGGGGATGCTCAAACATGCTGTTGCCTTGGGAGTCATGGTGCCCAGTGGCTACTGGCAGTTGGACAACAAAATTCGGTTGCCGAAGATGAAGGGGCAATACAAGCGGAAGTGGTTCAGAGGCTTCAAAGTCTCTTTTTCGTCAGACGATGAATCGTCAAGCGAGGCAACCGAAATCGAGGGCGACGACTCACCTGACGAGCTCAAGGTTGCAGAGTCGTTTTCAAAGTTGTCGTTGCAAGACATGCCATTGCTGCTGCCGTGTGAGGCCAGCCACGTGTTTCCTTTTCGCCTGCAGCGGGCTGTGGGCACCATGGAGCTCGATTGAGCTTTTTTTTTGGTGGTGTGCGAACGGGATCGCTGATCCGCCTGATAACACGTGGAGAACTGGACGAGTACGGTTTAGGTCAGAGTTAACACCTGACCTGATTGGCGATTGTCGCCATGTGTCGTATGATTCCGCCCGCAGCCGTTTTCGGCCCGAACGAAGTCCGTCATGCGATTGTGCATCGGCCTACAGCATGCATGCCCCATGGCCCTCAGCTTGCTCGCACTCGTCGCCTCAGTTGTCGTCGCAGTTGGGCATCCTACGATGATGGCCGCCGTGGAGACGAGACCTGCAAAGATGGCTAGACTAAGCAGGCTCCGCGGCACTTTGCCACAAATGAGTCAGACAGCCCTTGCTGCTTTGCTAGCCGCGGCGAAAGAGGCACCACTACCAGACGTAAGCAGGCGGGCTGATGTCAGAGAAGCGAAACAGTTAGCAGCTCGAACTTTGACGCCGTACGGGCCAGTTCACGCCCAACTGCCGATGCTGTGCCACTCTGGAGCTGTTAAGTTGGTGGAGGTTCAGTCGCCTTGGCCGATGTTGCACCTTGCCTGCCAGACGTCCGAAGGCTTTTCGTCATTTATTTCTGACTTGTGTGGCAACGTCGGGGCACCGACGATTCAATCGCCGTGGGGGCTTATCATGTATTCGGACGAAGTGGATCCAGGCGACCCTTTGATGGGCAAGCACGGTAGGAAGTACCAAGCTGTCTACTGGAGCATTCTTGAATTTGGGGCCAGCGCTTTGTCCGAAGAGGAGCTGTGGTTTACTTTTTGCACCGTTAGGTCTGTGGTGGTTCGTCAGATGGTTGGAGGCATGTCTGCATTGATGGCTTGTCTATTGCGGCACATGTTCCACGGAGTGCACTCGCCGTCTGACGCCGGGATACTTATAGACTTAGGCGGTCTTCAGATCCGCTTTTTTTTCGAATTGCGACAAATGATTGGCGACGAGCTAGCCCTGCAACAACTCAATTGCCATCGTGGCGCTAGTGCGGAGGTGCCTTGCATGTTCTGCATGAACGTGAAGAGCAAGCGGTCTATTGACGTCCTCCATGACAGAGCGGGCTACTTTGTTTTGGTGACGTGCGTGGATTGTGAGAAGTTCAAGTTTCACAGCGACGTTACGATTCGCAAGATTGCCTTCGACTTGCGTGACCGGTCCTCTGTTGAGACGAAAGAAGGCATGAAGACTTTGCAGAAGCAGCTTGGTTACTCGTACATCCCGAATTCGTTGTTGTTGTGTCCTGTGTTGAAGTATAAGCCTGCGACGCTCACAGTGTACGACTGGATGCATTGCTTCCTTGTTGACGGCGTCTTCAACATCACGGTTGGTCAAACGATGGCCGTGGCCCACAAGCTTGGCGTTTCCTACAAGAACATGGCGAGCTTCGTCGCAACTTGGTCATGGCCCCGCCGTCTGACACAGAAGGGAGCGATTGGGAAAGATCTGTTCAAACCTAGTCGGATTGCGACGTGGCGGAAAGAACAGAAGTTCAAGTGCAGCGCTTCTGAGGCTCTTTCTTTGTACCCTGTGATGGCTGCGTTTCTCCAGATGGAGTCCACAAGGTTAGGCTTGGCTGAGAACCCTGCCTTCGCAGTATTATATTTGTGCTGCGACGTGCTTGATCACTTGTTGTGCATCCCGCGGGGCACTTGCACTCCAGAAGGTTTAGCCGAAGCTATCGTCAGTTTTCTTCGCTTGTACAAGCTGGTTTTCGGCGAAAAGCACTGGACCCCCAAGTTCCACTCTATTTTGCACCTTCCCAGAATGTTGGCTGAGCACAAAGTGATAATTCCTTGTTTCGTGGCGGAGCGGAAGCACAAGGAGGGAAAGCGAATTGCTGGCTACCTTCACAATACGTCAGTAGACTTCGAGCGGAGCCTCCTCGAGGATATAACGAGTAACCATTTGCATGCTCTGCGCGACTTCGTCGTCAAACCGCGAATTTGCAGCGGTATTGCACGGTGCTCGGAGACTTTGCTCGCTCAGTTGCAAGCTTCCTTCCCGGATGCGATTTCTTTGCAGGTTGGGAAGCGTGCGAAGTTCAATCAGTTCAACGAAACAGAGGTCGGAGACATTGTGCTTGCGCAGATTGGGAACCACGTGGTGGCTGCAGAAATCTGTGGTGCGATTGTCGCCGACGGCGCAGTGTTCTTTTTGGTCAGCAAGCTGAAACTCATCAGCAGCGAAAAGCGACTTTCCAAGTGGCAGCGTGTCGGGCAAGAGCTTCGCCTGCTTGAGGGCGTCTCAATTTTGGGACCTTGCGTCCACCGCAATGATGGCGACGTTGTCGTTGTGATTCGTTGCGTGTGAAAAAATTGCGTAGCCACCTTAAGAAGCACCAGTAATTTTTATGCGATGTGCCTCCGGATTCAGTGCGTTAGGCAATCAAGTGATATCCGGATTCTGGGTCCTTCAACAGGATCAGGACCCCGGAATCCTTTTACAAAACACAGGGGCCCTTTAAAAGGATCAAGGGATCCTTTAAAATGACACCTTCTTTCTTGGGCTTGGAACCAAATCCGCATATCGCTTGATGGCCTGATGCATTGAATCCGGTGGCAAACCGCATAAAATTATCAGTGCCGTTTGGGTTGGAGTTTGCACCCAACCTCAAACTCGTGGCCAGACAAACCGAATTCAGCTCTGGTTGGAGTTTGCACCCAACCTGATTTGAGTCGGTCTAAAAAATCATCTCTGTCTGGAGTTTGCACCCAACATGAGGCGGGTCTGTCTAAACAGTAAGAAAAGTAAAAACTGAGTGAGACGGTCGCCTTAAACAACAAAAAACACAATTGCAAAAACAAATTGTCGTTCCTCATAATGCGTACCGCAGGATCAGCTTTCTGACGTGCCGCTTTCGAAACCAGGGAGAAAACAAATGTGAAATTTGAGTGCAGGTGTAGTCGAAATCAGATGCTTTTGTTTGTTGGACTAACAAGGTCGTTTGGGCTGGAAATCTTGCATGCCACATTTCAGCCGCAGGCGTTTGCGATGTGAAAATTCACAATTTACGTTTCGTAAATTCACAATTTGCGGTTCGTTTTCTTTGATTTTGAAGCGTTTGCCCCGCTTTCGTAAGCACTTATAAAGCCTTTCGTAAGTACTTATAAACGACTTACGTAAGTGTGCTAAGTGGTTAGCTAAGTGCTAGCTAAGTGCTAGCTAAGTGGTTAGCTAAGTGCTAGCTAAGTGGTTAGCTAAGTGGTTAGCTAAGTGGTTAGCTAGCACTTACCAAGTCCTTGTAACGAGGCTCGTAAGTCATCGCAAGTGCCTTATCCTTTACCAACCCCCTCCGGTCATCCAAGCACCGGTCGGGGCG
>Ga0194118_10005067_pt1 | contig 13972 bp, 13 predicted proteins | sample TA2MahsurfametaG_2_FD_148662 | JGI IMG/M metagenome (GOLD analysis project Ga0194118, IMG submission 148662) | Freshwater microbial communities from Lake Tanganyika, Tanzania - TA2015013 Mahale N5 surface | ecosystem: Environmental > Aquatic > Freshwater > Lake | place: Tanzania: Lake...
GGGCTTGGCCGATCGCTGGCGCTGGGAGTACAACACCCTCAGGCCGCACTCGGCCCTCCAGGGACGTACGCCCCTGGAGGCAGCTCAACAGGGAGTTGCCGCATGACTACATCCACCCACTCTCATAAGGCCTGGACCGATAAAGGGGGTCACGTCAGTGGCGCCGATCTCCCGCACGCTCCAACCCTTGCCGTGCTCCTGCCGAATCTGAAGCCGGAGGGTCTCAAACCACTTTTGCTGCCGGGGTGCCATGCGCCAAACGTGCGCCAAACGCAAAGGAAATAAGTGGGTGCCATAAACCTGTTCCTTCACCCCAATGGCAATAGGAACCTCACCCGCCAGATGGGGATGATGATCGATCGCTCTGAATCTGGCATTGGCATGCGCTGATGGCGCTACTCGGTGCTGGAATCAGACCATAAGACAACAGCGTGCCTGCGTGAGCAAATTCATTTGCTTTATAATTGACAACGACGCATCAAACAAGACCGTTTAAACGATGTGCAAGTACTCTTTCGGACCGATAAGACCACACCTTGATTGTGAGGAAAATGGCAGGCAGAAGACAGTCTCACAGACAGCTTAAGAAAGCTGCTCCTAGTCACAACGATCAATCACCCGCAAGGAAAGACATGCAAACGAACGAACGATCGCTCAGTCATGATTCAACAGTGGAGGGAGAGACCAGAAAAGAAGAGGGTGCAGAAGACATGCTTGACAGGAGAATACTTGGAAGTCTATTAGAACGAAATAATACAGTAGAAGCAAGTGTAATCCACGCTGACGAAAGGCTGAGTGAGCTTGGAGTAAAGAGGATTGGCCCCCAGTCCAGCAACCAAGAACTGAGAAGGATTAATCGTATGTGTAGCAACATATCCGAAGACTACTTATCTGATTATGGAGATCAAGAGCGTCATTGGAATGATTTCTGGCTCTATGAACCAAAAAACGAAGAAGAAGCAATATTGGGTTTAGAACGTGCACATCAGCTTGGGATCAGGACTACTATCAGGGGATCGGGGCATTCGATGAACGGAAGCAGCCTGCCAACGAACGGTGGATTACTTATATTGACAACCAGTCTCAATAAAGTAGTTATTTATCCATCAGGCGAAGTAGATGTGGGCGCTGGAGTTCAAGTGCTGATAGTTGACGAGTTTATTCGAAGGTTCGGGTTATGCCTTCCAGTTGTAAATGACGGAGGAGCCCCGGCTCCGACCATAGGAGGATTTATCTGTGCAGGTGGATTCGGGGTGAGCTCCAATGAATATGGGGGATTTTGGAATCATGTCAGCAGCGTAAGGTGTTGGATTCCAGGCAAGGGAACAGTAACAATGTGTCGTGGTGAAGATAGCTTCTGGAATTTATTTGGGTGTGGTAAGCCAGAAGGTGTGATCCTTTCGGCTACGCTAACCACATTAGGTAATTACACCGGTAATAGGATTTCTTCGCACTTGGATTTTCAGTACGTTGAACATCCAAGACGGATATGGTTTACTTTTCTTGCACCAGAGAAAAAGACATCTGCTTTAAGAAGAGCCATTATAAGACTAGATAAAGAACTAGAGCCTTACTGGCAAGGACTGCCTCCATATGAATACATCATAAACGGGAATGGAGCTCCGATCCCCCCCGGATTTTTTCCTAATCATCATGGCTCCCTAGCAGCTATAGGAGTATGGGGTTTGATGACGGAAAAGGGAAACGAGAACATCCATGCCATAATCAAGAAAATTCGGAAGTTTACAGAGCAAGAGACTTATGTTCGGCGATACTGGCAGTCAGAATTGGGCATCGAATCCCCACACAGTTGGCAAAACTCTGATACAACTGTGGATGGAAACCAACGAGGATACATACAAGCTCAAACTTGAAGGTGTTGGCAATCACTTAATTGATCTTGGATTGGTCGGAACCTGGCAAGCAAATCGTCTACAACTAATAGAAATGGGAGTTGATGTCCCCGAACTACAGCGTGAGAGGATCCGTCAATTAGTTGTTAATACGCAGCCATTAATAAGTGAAATAATTGCGTTGGGTGAGAACCGTACCGTAAAAGATGAAATCCGATTACTGGGTTTAATTACTGTGGCATTGAGTGGTGGACAGGATCTTCCATCATCAATACTACAAGAGTTAAACCCATCCCGAGAAGCCCTTGACTTATATTGCCTGTCTGGCTTCATCGCAAGAAACTTTGACAGCCTAATGATTATATGTACAGCGCTAAGGAGAAATGGATGTCAATCGAGGGTAATGGATGCGATCTTTTACTATGATACAGTAAAAAAGACTGCACTTGTTCAGAGAAGTGAATTTATAAGGGATGAGGAACCTCTACTCATAACTCCATGGGAAGATCTTAGTGCGATCATTAAGAATTTATGTTCAGCTATACATCTTATACATTGCCAGGAATTGGATGAAGCACTACAAAAATGTTGTGGCATACTTATTGAATATCCTCAATGCAGTGAAGCGTTATGGCTGCAGTCAGCCGTTGGGATTTGCAACTATCAGAAGCAAGACAAGGCCTTATGGACATTGTATAAGGAATGCGAGTTATTTGGTGCACGTAGAGTTGAAATAGTCCAGTGCTTACTGCAAAGGCCACTTGCTAGAGAATTATGCAAAGTCATGGGGAGAGATAGGGGGTGGGGATTGGATCAGTCATGCGAAAAACAGGCAAGATCAATTGAAGTTCAGTATCTGCATTTAGATAGGATGTATAGTGAGGCTGAGTTAATGATTGAAGAAGCGGCCGATTCTGAAATTGCTAATAGCTCATACGATCCATTTGCACTAGCATTGTTTGCATCAGAACTTGAACGTCTTGAGTTAGCCAAATTCCCATTCTATCAGGCTCATTCACAACAGTTTCCTGATGTTGGCATACTCATAGTAACGGGTCCTGAAGGACCATATATGGCCAATCTTGAGCACTCATTAAAGCAGAGTGGTTTCAATGGACTTATAAGGTTAGATGACTGTTTTGAAGCAATGGAAACCCTTGTTGAACAAAGATTTAAAAAGAAGTATCCACAAGACTTAACGAGTTTTACTCAAGAAGAAGTGTTTGAACTTCAGAGATTTCTCTGGCAGAATATTGCCTTCAGTCATGGCGGAAAGAATTGTACAAGAATGGTTTGGAGCAGTGAAAATGCATTCAAGTATATAGGGCTTGCACTACTCTTATTTAACGACTGCCAGTCAGTATGTTGTTTACCTCCAATGCGACAATTAATTGTCGCACAATTTTCTCAAATGGGGGGCTACACACACAAGCATGCTACCGCAACAGTGTCTGAGCTAATCGCTTATCTCGTCGATTATTCCACTATAGTACACACGTGGAAGTTACTTGCCGAAGAGCAGATTTGCATTTCCAAAATAGATGGCCATGCTGGAGTGAATATAATATTAAGATGCAGAGAGATTTTGGATTTAGATACTAGTATGATACTTGCAAATACAGAGGAATTCCTTGCAACTCTAATTCCCAATGAGGATCAATATCCACGAATTTACCAAAAGCTAGAAGAGTTTGAAGATGATATAAATTTAATTGAGACTTGTTTCGCAGGAGTCGGTTAAGGATGATGAGAGCAATATCAGAAAGCTATCAACGACCATTCCCAGAGAATTGGAAACAATATATAGACCATGTACTAGTCATGAATCCTGACTATCGAGATAATGGACTTGTAACTAGACAGGTTAGACAAGAATTTAAAGGAAGACTAGAGGCGGAGATGTACAGAATGACATTGTTAGATGGGCTCAATCCCTCTGAAATGGTTAATAGCCCCAGAATCTCAGAAATTTATGATTACGTCTTTGATCGGCAAGTCTGGCCAGTACGAGGTCTAGGTTCCGGGCATTGTTTAGTTAACATCGATCCGATCAGTCCATTTCCTAATCCAGATCTTATTCAGGGGCTAGCATCAGCTGCCGCTGAGCACAAAGTGATTAGCGATGAGCTCCATGCCATTGGAAGAAGAATCACAACAGATACCCGTGAGTTTATTTATACAGGGACATGGCGTTCAATTAGCTTGTGGGAATCGAATCAGCGAAATGATTTACCAGCAAGTCAACTGTTCAGACAAACAATGGAGATCCTTCTTTCCATCCCACTATTCGCAGGGGTCTATTCACTAAATGAAAGGAAAGGTGGATTTAAAGGCTTTTCAGTCAGATTCTCAATGCTAAAGTCGGGCACACAAATTTTGCCTCACTTTGGATTGACAAATACAAGATTTAGAATACAGATTCCGATTAAGATTCCCTCAGGCGATCTTTTTATCTACTCGCATGACCAAACCCGAACGTGGTCATTGGGAACACCATTGGTTTTGAATGATGCATTCATTCACGGTGTACAGAATAATACTTTAAGCGATCGGATTGTACTGCTTGTAGATATACCCCATCCCGATGCGTTGGAAGATGAATATAGGTCCTATTAATGAGAAGCATGCAAGGAAACACCACCCTTGGAGACGCATTTGACTTACTGTCTCGTGCTTCATGTCTAAAGATCCCGTATAGCACAAATATTCTCGAGCTTCTCAATAATACTCCAGCTCTCCTGCCCCTTTTGTCTGGAACGGAATATCAACTTGATAACAAGTTTCAATCATGTGACTTGCTTTTCTGTCTTCGACTATCCGATCTAATGAGCCTTGTAAGATCTTTGAAACCAGGCCAGCATCCTAATGATAAATTTATTTCAGAGATATCTAGGATATGCAGACTTTGTGCTGGAAATGTGGATGTGCTCAATATGTTTGACCATATATGGTTTGAATGTGACGCAGTACCGACGAGCGCACTAAGTCTTTTTCTTGGTATTGATAGTGAGGGAGGTATGTGGAGTGTTGATAAGGAGCTCTCAAAGATGGCTACTGCGTTAAATCTTCTAGACTCGATGTATGGAGTACAGTGCGATAGAACAAAGCTTTTTAATATTGGTCGGTCGATGGTTGAAGGACTTGGCAGGGGTACTATCTACGAAGTCGGATTTATGGGGAGGAGTCAGAAGGAAGCACATGTTAAATTGTTGATATCTCCCCATAGCAGCTATTCTCAAGAAAACTTTATAGGAGAGTCAAGATATTTTTCAAGTGAGATAGATACTATTCTTAAGCATCCCAAAGTTCGTCAAGTGGCAAGAGCAATGATTGATTTGCAATGTACAGTCAATATTTCTGTGTCTGTCTATGCTTCTCGACAAAAATTTGCAGTTGAGTTTAAACCACTATATGACCCCAGCAAGAGCAGCCAGTTTGATAATTTATGGTCACAGGTCAGAGATAGCCTAAAATTAAGTACCTACAATGATTGTTTTAGTCTATCGATGGCAGAAGCACACTGCGAAGAAGAAGGCATTCGGCTATCCTCTAGGCTTCATCATATTAAGTTCTACTTAAAAGAAACAGGAGATATTGGTACCAAGGTGTATCGGGATTTTAGGGTAACCTCCTTATATTAGGTCAGATAGTATGAAGGATAATCCGCTTGTAATTGTTTTAAAGCTTGTAATTGCTGACCACGAGTTGCGTCATCTATTCATTCGTAGTCCAGGCAAAGTGTTTAAGATGCTTGGCTTAGGTTGTCCAATAGATATGGTTGGCAAAAGAGGCAAGTTCTGTCCTGTTATGCCAGATTTACCGGATGGAGAAGCTGCATATGATATTGAACATGAGTATTGGGCTTCTTGGCTCAAAGGTGGGCTAGAACAACTACAAAGCTTCAGACGAATTGTTGGTAATACCGAGAGATATCAATCACGATCTACATTTAGGGGCAAACAAGAATGGCTAAATTTTATTGATAACAAAAAACAGGAAATAGCGTCTATACTCGATGAGCTTCATAGCTCCAATAGTTAATTCTGCTTCGTTTTATTGGAACAGTGTATTCTAAGTCAAGAACATAGATCTTGAAGTATCAGTTCTCACAAGCCTCTAAATGTTTGTGTCGCTATATCTTGTGATTCTATTGTAGATTTTGGAAGTTGATGCATAGAGGTCGGAATATGTATTAATTGCGTCAGAGACATGGCGAGAGATAACATCACGAACTCTTGGATTTTTGCTTCCTACATTACTTACAGACGCTTTCAGATTGAGCCTATCAAGTGGTACATTAATATGTTCTGCGAGTGCTGGTATCGAGATTGCAAGATGGTCGAGTGATGAACACAATAGTTGATTTGGCGGGATTGCCTCTTGGACTGCGGTAACCGACCGTTGCCAAAAGAGCAATAAATCGCTCACGATGGGAGCAACATATTCTTTATTAGTATACATATAGTACAATGTTAGTGGTTCAAGTGTTGATGAATGATATTTCCCATAACGTGAAGTCCAGGCCAGATCTGCGTGCACAGGCGAGCCTGTAAGTTGTTCGCCAACTCCGACAAGCATATTTAGATAGGATTCAACCCATGTAGCTGGCTCGCGAAGAATTTGGATATAGAGCGTAGATTCTGGAAGAAATTCATAGAGTTCAGGTGCTATTAGGTGGAGAAACGTGCTCGAATCAATCTCTGCTTTTATTTTTCTCTGTCGGCGAGTTAGTAGCGTCAATAGTTGTTGACGCGAAATAAGTCCTTCCCGATAATCTAGAATAAAACTGACTGTAAGATCATGAAGCCCTTCATGAACACCACCAACTGGTGCAAAAACTTGACCGATTGTCGTAGAACCAGTCTTTGGAAGACTAAGATTTATCAGGCGGGGAAAATTAGATGTCACGACTCTCAATGGTCCGGACGAGAATGTCAAGAGCAGTCAAGATTGATTAGATTATCAAGAGCCAGCTCTGATGAATGATATTGAATACAGTTGGGTAACGAGTCAGCAAGGTCTCGGATGTACTGGCAAGCCAACATCGCGCAATCAGGTTGGTTTTCGGGAAACCTACCTCCGATACTAAAGGCAAAAAGATCAACGGAGAAATCTTCTAGAAATGAGGGGAATCGACCACAGAACTTTATCTTCACACTACGAGGAGTCACTAGCTGCAATACAGTCGAAAGCGTAAATAGCATATTGCGGTATTTGCGGAGAAGAACTTGCTGATTAGCTAAAGGGACAAAAAGGGTAAACCAGATTATTGGGCTAGATCTATCCGGTTGAAGAGTAGGGAGTGTAATTGCTAATCCCATTGGATATTTTGAATTGCTATTGACTTTTTTAATGATGATTTTGAGTTCTGTTATTATGCAATTACTATGACCACCTGAACCGCTCAGATCCCAGAATAAGTCATGACTCTTATAAATTTCAGATGGTTCCAAATTACCTGGGTAGATACAAGTAATCGATTCAACATTATCCCAGAATCCACCATACTGTGGTGAATGACTGCCAAATCCACCTGCCAGGAAGTAACCCGCAACAGTAGGACCAGTCTGTATTGCCTCGGGAAATACCGGGAGAAACCAGCCGTAACGCTGGAGAAATGCTTGCAATACACCAATCTGAACACCTGCCTGCACTGATACCAGGCCAGGCTTAGAAAAATGTATCTGACTCAGAGATGATGTAACTAACATATGCTTATTAGCACCAGGTATAGAACGCCCGTGCATAGAGTGTCCGCTACCCCTGCACGTAAATCGACGATGACCTGGTTCTTTTAAAAGAAGATCGATGCAGTCTTGATTTGAACCTGGCATATAGATATCACCTTTGAAATTTGATGTTATTATCCCCCCATAGTCCGTGAGCATAGTACTTTCTTCTTGCCCACATGCCATATTTAGCTTACGAATCATGGACCCATAGTTCAATTCTGACGCTACGGTAAGCTTCATTGAAGATACGAAAATAACGATTCTTTTTCACACTTGCTTTAGAAAAAGACGTCAGCAGGGCTGCAGACGTCTAATGGTAGAGAGTTTTGGTTTCTAATAGATAGACTCTGTTATATAAGGATAAAAACCTGGTTTCTCGGAATCAAAATAAGTACCTGGGATTTCAGGATTTTTCAAGCCATAGTTTCTGGCTTGTTTGATAACTGCAGAAGCTAGTTTCTGCATCGAGTCAAACTGATTACCTTTGGAAATAGCCCAAGAAGTGAGTGATGGGTTCTGTTTGCCTTGAAATATATACTTCTGAAGTGAATTTACTGCTCGCGTTAAACTAACAGGACGTTTCGCTAATTCATCATAGGACGTGATCAAACTTCCTCCTGTTGCCGTAAACTTGATCAATTCATCGCGCCAGTCTTGAACATGACTACTTCTATCATCACCCTCAGTACGCATAATAGAACCTATATTCAGTAAGCCAACCTCAACCAGTTTTTGCCCCGTAAGGTCATCAAATGTTCCATCCTGGTTGATCAACGTACCAACATGGTTTCCGTTTATAAAGATCTCAGTGCAATTACCAACCACCTTAGCAGTTGGGGATAGATCCTCTCCCTCCGTACCGACATATTTGATGCTATCCTCAGAGGAGAAATCAGTTACTATAAAATCTGACCCCGAATCCTCTGAATCAGTAAGATCAATGATTAATTTGTCTTTGCCGGCACCAAGCTTAACTCTGTTAGCTGCAACTCCTCCAAGCGTGAGATACACATTGTCATCGCCGTTGCCGCTATCAATGATGTGAGAACCGGACACTACTCGAATAAGATCATTCCCATCATTTGATTCGATAATATCTATGTCCGCATTTGTTTTTTTGTTAAAAGCTCCTGCGAAGATCCGGTCATTAAATTTTGAACCTGACACATAATCGCTGCCACCTTGGGTATATGCAACTTGCCCTTTGCCTTTCATGTAAATCATGTCTCCGTAACTTGATCCCTTAAGAATGGCATTTCTTAGCCCAGAATCGTAAAGCGCACCAACTTCAACTGCCTCACCATCCTTGGTAACTTCAGCCAGGAATGATTTGTCCAGCGCAGCCGGACTTCCTTTTGGAAGCTGCAATCCATTACGAGCTGAAGATGCTCTACGGGCCGAAGGTGCTGCAGTTGGTGAGACAAGAGTTGTTTGAGTTGTGGTGAAATTCAGTGAATTTAGATTTGTAATTACACCTGTTGCCAACAAGGTACCTGTATTGGCATTGGTTACAGCACCAGGGGGGGTAAGGCCATAATTGTTGCTATAATTAATAACGTTACCTGCAGTGTTTGACAAACTATTACCCCACTGGTCAGAGTACCCTATCGTCCCTTCGATTGTTACCGGAGCTGTATATGGCATGTTGATCTGTTGTTTATTGTACATCATCGCAACCTGGATTTTGTAGCCTGGTTCGACCGTGTATGTGTTGCTAAGGCTACTTGTTATGGTCTGAGAGTTGGATGTCCCCGATGTAGTTGAGCTATCTATCGTTGTTGAATTAGTAACCGACGTGTTCACACTTGCTCCGATCCCTGCAAATTCAGCGGAGACCTCAGCGCCAACCGACAATTCTGTTGTATTGCTGTAACCCTGGGTTGTTGAAGCATTGGATTCAGCTGATTCGCTGGCTTCAAATGTAACCGTCTGGGTAATTGGGAAACTACCTTTAGTATTGTCAATTGTCGTGACAAGGGCAGCGCCTTGCGAATTACTCGCCGTCTGTTGACTTGAGGTAAGAACAGGCGTCCCATAGGTGACATCGCCAACATTCTGAGATATAATTGCACCGCCGGTGTTGACAGCAAGTCCGTATCCGCCATTGAGATAAGCGAGATTGGCCTGGGACCCTTGCTGAGTGTTGTTCCAACTGTTCCAATTGGATAAATTAAAGGAGTTACCTCCCCCTGTCGATATGCTGCTCAAACCATAAATAGTATACGTATACGTATATGAATGTGATGCTCCCCAGCCATCTTTATAGCTGCCAGTTCCTGTCCCGGTGCCTGATTTGGATGTCCCATTGAGCTGTCCCGAAGCCCAGAAGGGATTAAATCCCCAAGCCAGGGATTGATTCAGGTTGCTGACAGTTGCCATTATTTGATTTCTAACTACTTATACCTTATTCTACCCTTATCCGTTTAACCTCGTGCTGCAATCAAACTTATTGATTATAGCGAGATTCGAAATGGGCTTTGGAATCTTCTTGCCCACATATTTGTAATCGAATTTTAGGGTAAATACTTTCTCTCAGTGCACATGTGGCTCTTGTGACTCCCGGTTCGCTCTGTTAAATGTCTCTCGTTCAATCGGTTTTTATGTGCTGATGACTTTATTGTAATTGGGCTTGGATCTTTTACCCCCCCCCTTATTCAATTACCAGCGGTTCTCCAGTATAATGCAGCAGCATATATACCAGCTTTGGGAAGCTTATTCTGATCTGCCTCGGCTCGCTATCCGCTTTCGCTCTACCCCGCCCTGCGGGCAGCCATCAAAGATGTACTCGCCATACCGGCCTGTCAGGCTGTCGTGACGTGACCCCCTTTATCGGTCGCCTTATGAGAGTGGGTGGATGTAGTCATGCGGCAACTCCCTGTTGAGCTGCCTCCAGGGGCGTACGTCCCTGGAGGGCCGAGTGCGGCCTGAGTGAGTTGTACTCCCAGCGCCAACGATCAGCCAGGATCTGCGCTTCCGGAGCGGTGGTGAACAGCTCGGTGTTGAGGAACTCATCGCGGAACCGGCCATTGAACGATTCAGCGAATCCGTTCTCCCAGGGGGATCCAGGCGCGATGTAGGCCGTGCTGGTAGTGGTGCTGGCCGCACACCAGTCCCGGAGGGCCTGGGCAATGAACTCCGGACCGTTGTCCGATCGGATGAACGCCGGTGCCGGGTAGAGGCTGGTGAGCTCCTCCAGCACCGCCACCACGTCCTTGGCCTTGCAGCGCCTTCCCACCCGGATCGCCAGGCAGAGGCGGCTGTGCTCGTCGATCACGTTCAGGAACTTGAGCCGCCGGCCGTCGGCCGTGGCATCGAACTGGAAATCCATGGCCCACACCTGGTGGGGATGCTCAGCCCGGTGACGCCGCACTGAGCCGTCGGCGGGCCGTGCCCGCTTTCGCTTTCGGGGAGTGGGCCGCTGCAGGCCTTCCTCCCGCCAAAGCCGTTGCACCCGCTTGTGGTTCACGCCCCAGCCCTCTCGCCGCAGCAGGCGGTAGGCCATGCGCCGGCCCCAGCGGATGTGCTCAGCTGCGATCTCGCGGAGACGATGACGCAGCTTTCCCTCCTCGATCGAGACGACCTTGACTGAGTGGCGCTGGGTGCTGCGATGTTGACCCACCACACGGCAGACCAAGCGCTCAGATGCCCGGTAACGCTCCTGCAGGACCGAAACGGCCCTGCGCCTGCGTTCCGGGCTCAGAAATTTCCCTCGGCGAGATCCCACTGCTTCGCAGAAGCCTGCGGCTAGAGCATGGCCTTCTCCAGCTCGGCCTCTGCCAGAAGCTTTTTCAGCCGGGCGTTCTCCTTCTCCAGCTGGGTCAACCGCCTGGCCTCCTCGGCCTGCATCCCGCCGTACTGCTGCCGCCAGCGGTGATACGTCGGCTGCGTCACCTCGATGACACGGCAGACGTCGGCGACGGTCTTGCCCTGGACGATCAGCTGCTCGGCAGTTTTCAGCTTGCGGATGATCTGCTCCGCCGTGTGCCTGGTGCGTTTCATGGTGAAGTCCCCGGCCCAGTCTGGCCGGATGAGGACTCTCATTCACCCTGGACCGATCTCCGGGGTCCACGTCAACGACAGTGGGGCAAGGGCCTGACTGCAAACCTGGCAGGTCTCTGGCGCTATCCGGTGGGCGACCACCGCGTGATTTGCCAGCTGGAAGACGACCGACTGTTGGTCGTGGTTGTCAGGGTCGCCCACCGTGGCGAGGCCTACCGGTGAATTGGCGGACCAGATGAAGCACCGCACCTCTGGGTGCAACTACACAAAGCGTGCTGTCTGCGCTCACAGGCGATGCTTGAACCCAGGCTTGGCGTGCATCTGCACCACCAGCAGCACCACCGGCTGCTCGGGTGTGCCCGTTTCTGCTGAGCGCGGCCAGAACGCCCCATCGAGACGATGGTTTGCCGCTTTCAGTTCAGGTGCGTCAAAGCGGTAGAGCACATCACCAGGGGCATCTGGCCCGATCGAGGGCACTGCAGAAGCGCCTGCAGCACCTACAGACAGCAAGAGCAGCGCAATCAGATCCGGCGCGCTCTGAAAGAGGCCATAGAACCAGTGATCCGTTTTCAAGGCCCGCCTCCCGACAACGCTCGCCCAACAGCCAGCCCGCCAAGGAAATAGTACGCCAGTACCAGTAGATGGGCGTCCGCGTTTCCACCCGCCAACCCCTCAAACCGGCGAATCCGCCCTCCACTTCAACCGCGCCCCCAGCTCCTGCCGCTGCCCCCACAGCTCCTCCAGCCGCGCCCAATACCGCGCCCCTGCAGCCGCCAACGCAAACCGCTCGCGATAGACCGCCAGAACCTCGGGATCGCGGCTGGAATCCGCAGCCGCCACCTCAGGATCGGCCGCCAGCGCCAGCCGCCGCGCCGCCACCTGCTGCATCAGCTCAGCCGCATGCTCCACAAATGGCCATCGGCGCAGGGGTAGGCGCCGCGGGGGATCGGTACTTCCCGGCACCGCACGTGATGGGCCAGCGGGCCGCTGCAGAAATCCGTGTTGCGGCCGTCAACCGTGGCGATCTCACGTCCACACCCAGCTGCAGCGCTTCCGCCATACCCCGCCCGAAACCTTCCGAGCGATGCAGCGACAGAAACACATCGCAGCAGCCGTAGAGCGCCAACAGCTCGTCGCGCTCGAGGTTGGATGCCACCATGTGAATGCGCGGGTCTTCCGCAGCGCGGAGCTCCAGCCAATGCCACTCGGGGTGAAAGCCGCGGGGCGGGAAGCTCTTGATCAACAGTGCCACCTGCTGGGAGAGGGGATGGCTGGCCACTTCACGCCCAAAGCAAGCCGGCAATTCAGGCAACGGGAAGGCCAGCTGAAATGCCTCCAGCGCCGCCATCGGCATCACTTGCGGCGAGGAAGGCCTGGTTGAGGCACTACGGCCGCGGATCGCAATGCGCAGGCGCGGATCGGCGGAGGCAAGCTCCTCCAGGCGCTGCGGCTGACGCAACACCGATCTCCACTGCAAGCCCTGGAGCACAGGGACAGGCAGGCGAGAGGGCTCTATATTCGCTATTCGCGAATGCCGAATGGCCTAGTGCGATCGTGGCCCGCTCACCCTCCAATCCCCAGCTTGTACTGCGCCCGCAGGATCTGGTGGTGCTGCTACGCCTGGCTCTTGAGCCAGGCGTAGCGCCAACCTATGCGGCACTCGGCGCCGAGCTGGGCCTGACGGCCTCAGAAGCTCATGCGGCGGTGGAGCGTGCCGTGGCCGCCAGGCTGGCGACCAAGGATGAGGCTGGCAAACCCTCAGTTGTTCGCGCCGCCTTGAAGGCTTTCATGCAGCACGGCGCTCGCTACTGCTTCCCCGCCACCCAGGGTGCGCTCAGCCGAGGGGTTCCCACCGGCTATGCCGCCTCCCCGCTCAACGAGCAGATCCGGCCAGGCAACGACCCACCACCGGTGTGGCCGTGGAAGAAGGGAACGGCCCGTGGCATCGCTTTTCACCCGCTCTATCCAAGCGTTCCCGAGGCGGCAGAGCGCAACCCGGCCCTCGGGGAGCTGCTGGCCCTGTTTGACGCGGTGCGTGGCGGCAGCGCCCGTGAACAGGCCCTGGCGCTGGCCCTGCTGGAGGAGCGGCTGCAGCCATGAATCCCAACGACCCGAACGTTTTCCTGCTGGAGCGCGCAGCTGAGCAGTTGGGTGAGGCGCTGCTCGAGCAACTGGTGTTTGTTGGTGGCGCCGTGGCAGGTGTGCTGGTCACGGATCCGGCGATGCCGGAGATCCGGCCTACCCAGGATGTGGATGTGATCTGCAGCGTGATTGCCAGGAGGACAGCCGGCCAGGGGCTCCGCTCTGTCGCTGGTGCATCGACGACCTTGTTCTCGACCTGATGCCAGCCCAGGGTGAAATCCTGGGCTTCTCCAATCGCTGGTATCC
>Ga0194118_10005071_pt1 | contig 13967 bp, 12 predicted proteins | sample TA2MahsurfametaG_2_FD_148662 | JGI IMG/M metagenome (GOLD analysis project Ga0194118, IMG submission 148662) | Freshwater microbial communities from Lake Tanganyika, Tanzania - TA2015013 Mahale N5 surface | ecosystem: Environmental > Aquatic > Freshwater > Lake | place: Tanzania: Lake...
CCCCAAAACCCCAAAACCCCTCATGATTTTAGAAAAAATTTAATTGAAATTAATTAATTAAGACACCTCATTTGTTGACGACCATACTGAACCACTGGACCAGTATCGTGCCCAAACTCTGAGGCAGTTGACTCATGTCACTCACCACGCAGTAGTAATCGAAGGGGAAATCCTTCATGTACGAGTCCAGTTTTATACCGCCATTCGCCTGCTTTACCGCCGATCGCATCTGCATAATCGATTGTTCCTTGCCTCCCTTCTTATCCAACACCACGAAGATGTACAAGTACTTTTTCTCTTTGGCCTCTCGCATATAGCGTCGCACATTATCCTTGTTAAAACGGCCATCCGACAATATGATCACGAAGGGGCAACTCACTGCTGCTGATGAGTTCTACATATCCAGCAGCTTGTTGGCATCGCTCACGAAGTTAGCCATAGCTGTGTCGGCTGAAGTTTTCCCACAATACTTGAAGTCGAAAGCTGAGACAATATGGGCCGCCCTCTCAGCGCTGTAGTTATCCTCGAATGACTGTACCAATTACAGTCTGTCCCGGATCCTAGCCACTGCAACTTTTCCAGCCTCAAGCCTGTTAAGCGCTTCGCCCAATGCGACTGATGCCTCAAGAGAAAAGAAGCCCAAGTTACTCTCCTTCATCGAAAGGGAATCGTCAATCGCAATAAGTATTTTGTAGTCGCGCTTCGAGGGCAAAGTTCTACGCAACCAAATCTTATCGTTGCGGTAGTTACTTGCTATAAACGAAATGACTTTCTTCATATTGAGACGCTTTCCAGTTTTAAAATCACCTTGGAGATTCTAACTCAACTGTGGCTCCAGAACGATCCTCAACTGCTCACACAGCGATGATGTGACAGCTTGTGTCTAATTTTTGAATTTGCTTAGCAGGTCTAGTGACTCCTAGTGCAGTGTGGGACTCTGCTACCATAGTTAGAACATTTATCTCAATAGCTGCTTCTGGTGCAAGTAGTTAAACTAGTCTAATTGTTGTATAATTCTTGTGCCAACAGATTCAGACTCTGTGTTCTCCTACTGCTGCTGGGTAGGGTATTCAACGTCTTGTTTCTGTGCCAGGTAGTCGTTGTATTGTCTGATCAGATCATCTTCCAAAATCTCCTGCTCTTTTGACTCTTCTATATACTCTTGCTAGGTGTCTTTTTACTATTGAGCTTTCTGGGTGTTCAAATTTTTTAGGTTTAACTGCGCTTCTTGTTAAGTCATTTCGACATCCGCTGAATCTTCTGGATTTTCGTTTTCAGCTTGGTCGGACTACTCAGCCATTTCCTCATCTAAAGAGCCTTCTTGAGCTTCATTATCTTTAATCTTATCAGCTGCTAGTTTGCCTTCCATTTGCTAGGCTTACTCATCGAAAATATACTCATCAGCTGCCTCATTTTATTCAACCTCTGGAGGTCTTGGCTGCTCGAAGTCGACCATTTGAGGTTGTTCAACTTTAGGTTTGTCAGTTTGGGGCTCTGTTGGCTCAGGCTGCTAAGGCTTTTACTTCTGTTGTTGTTCGAGTTTTTAGGCGAAATTGAACAGAAGATCTTGACCATTAGGGTCAATCTGTTGCGACTCTTGAGTTTCCTAGAACCCACTTTATTTTCGCTCCTACTGCTGGTTCGAACTCGGATCAACCTTCTTATCCTCCTGCTTCTTCTTCAAGTTAGCCTAATCATTTTATTTCTCCTGCTCTTTTGCTTGGATTTGATCATCTTCCAACACAGCCTAGTTCACATCATTTTTTACATCCAAATCCGAGTTCTCTTAAGAGCCATCCTGCTCCTCTAGGTTCGAATCTTTATTAGAGTGCTGCGACTACTCTTCATAACCGCTGCTGTCTTGCTGTGATTTGGAGTCGTCCGCCTCTGGGTCCTCTGCCATCTCTTAGTCGGCTGGCTCGCTCTCTGATCCCTGTGAGAAATCTTCGTCTGACTCTGCAGGTATCGAGTCTTGATTCAAACCGACATCGTCCTTCTCATCTTACTCGGAGCCTTGATCCTCCTCCTCTTCGACCTTGTCCTCCTCAGCCATCTCATGGTCTTTATCTATCTGGTCCTTTGATTCTTTGGGCTTTTCATCTTTGTCATGGTCGCCCTCAGCCATATCCGACTCTTGATCCATCACATTCTCATCCTGCAGCTCGCGCTTGCCAAGATCCTACTCCCGCTTCTCCTTTTCCTCCTTTTCCTCTCTCTCCTCCATATCCTCCATATTCCTATTCCACAAATCATTATCTAACTAGTCATCGACCTGGTCTTCTTAATCGTCTTCATCTGATTTGCTGCGATCGGATTTCTGAGATTTTTAGTCTGAGTCCATGTCGCCGTCAAAGTCGTTCTTCATTTCGAAGTCGTTTTCTTCCTGTTCATCGTCATTTTTTTTATCAGAGTTTTTTTCTGGTTTTTCTTGATCTGAATCATAGTTTTTTAGGCCTTCGAGCTGCTCCTCGTGCTCGATCTAGTCAGCGACGTTATCATCGCCACCCTTGCCATCACCCATACCCATCCCATCCTTCTCCAAATCTGATGGTGGCTCCACGTCTGGGTCATCTTCATCTTCCTGGCCACAAAAGCCCTAATAAATCAAGTATAGGAAAACCCTCTAGCTCAAATATGCAAATTTTGCCATCGACTCCAGATATCTCTGCTGTTGGGATATAAGGCTGTCGCAAGTAGCTCTCACCTTTCTCATGATATCGACTGTCTGTGATTGGACAGAGCAGGGCTCTTTGACGTTGGCAAACGACATGATCTTGTTGCCGGTCTATTTTATCTGAGGCAAATGCTGCTTGAATACTGTGAGAAGGTTTTAGGTGAATGACTACTGCTCCTCCATTGTCAACACGTAGCGTTCATCTGGACTAGCCTGCTCCATCGTGCTATTGTCAACACTGTCGCTTTGCTGTCTCTTGCCCTGCGTGTCCAATAATTTTAAGAGATCTTAATAAAATAGTTTCGTTTAGGACTCTAGTAGCTGATGACGTTTTTAAAGTTGATATGATAAACTAGGTACACCAATAAACTGTCTCAAAGACTGATTATAGTGGCTTAAAGTTTGATGTAAGTCGAAAATGACTCTAGTTTCTCTCTTTGTCAATTTTTCACTCATTACAGTTGTAATCAACCCACTAATCGAGTTGATACCTTCAAAAATCTGATCGCAATGCTCACATGATGGCAGCACTAGATCGAGCGCCCCAATCAGCTACTTGACTGACTCTAGCTTCGTTTACTACAACTCTAGCATCAAAGCACACTGCTAACTGGCACTCTTTAGTTTTTCTCGCAAACTTTTAAGGAGTCTGTTGACTTGCTTGTAAGTTATTTCATTCAATACAAACTGTTGGGATGGGGTATTGATCTGATGCTACTCATTTAGCTTAAGTGTGTCGAATTACTGGATCGTTAGTGTCAACTCAAGAATTTTATGCATGAGGTGTTGACTGAAACCTTAGCATCTCAGCACATCAACTGCTTTGAGGTCCTCGACTTCCTGGCTCTGTACGGAACCTTTCAGCATCACATACGTTTCGTAGGCTCGGTAGAAGTAGGGAACCTAAAATTTGCATTATAAGATCGTCGCCTGGATATCCTGTTAGAAGTTAGGTCTCAAGCCTTCATCCCTCATATACTTCAACAGGTCATAAAAAGCTTTCTTTTACAGGTATTTCTTGTTTAAAGCTCTGACTTCTTGCAGTCGCTCCATAAATAAATCAATAGACTCTTGAAGCACTTGGCATGAGGGCCACAACGGTTTGATTGTTGAATTTTCCAAGAAGCTTAATTGCTTCACGAATAAGTCGTCAGACTAGATCTCAGGCGAAGTTAGCCGTGCAAAAGCTTTGTTTTCAATATCTAGCGACAAAAGTTAATCATTTTAGCCTCCAAACTTCTTCCTACTTGACTAAAGTACAAGTGATTAGACATTTTGAATCAAGATTTCCTCTTCATCTTTGCAGGCTTTATTTAGCTATCTGTGGGTCTTGTCGACATTACTGCGGAGAATCTCAAATTTCTACAGGGTCCACTTCGATATGTCGATCAAAAGTTTGACTTTGTCTCTGGCCTACGAGTCTAGTCTTTTAATGGTCTGCTCTAGTTTCGGCTAGAACTACGCATAGTACGAGTGGACAAATTAAAGGGCATTTATAGCTTGTTGCAGTCTTGTACGCATACGGTCGGACATCTTAACGACCTACTGTTGTTTGACTACAAAATGTTGGCGGAGTATGCTGATAAAGGTGAGTCTAGGCATGTAGGTGGCCAAGGTTGAGTCTCTGATGAACAGGTCACACAAGTCCATCAACTTCAGCACATCCTCTTAGCCCTCAAATACCTACTTGCTAATCGTATGTGCCAACCTGATCGAGTTTTCAAAATCATCCCTCACAATTCGATCCATCTTCCAATTCAAAAGATTACGCCACGACAAGATTTGGATTTTTCTGTAGCGGATCACCAGCAGTTTCAGTGAGTTGATCTCGGACTCAACGGAGTTCAGTCGCTTTGATGCGTAGGTGTTTTCCCACTCCTCTAATTTTTGGAGTAAGAACTCCATACACGTCAACAGTTTCATCAATGGCGTCACTTCAACATTGAAGCACGCCATGATATAGTTAGAGAGGAAAAGTGACTCGTTTAACAGTGGTGACTCGTACTGATCACAGATCATGATGTCACGGAGTCTTATCTGGAGCTATACCAAAGGCTAGTATACTAGTTTAAACTCTTATGGCAGAGGAGAGTGATAAAAATTGTAGCTTGCCGCGAGCTCAACATCCTGAATATTCATAACTTTTTTAAGCTTCTGCTCCGTAAGCTAGTGCTGCATGTAGCTTTGCAAGTCGTCTATGTAGTCTTGATACTCATAAATTGTCGGCTGAAGCGACAGAGATTCGTGGACAACCTGCAAGCGATCTTGCAAGAATTGAGCACGGTAAACTGACTCAGTATGGTCCTAGAGTCCGAGCAGTTCAGCTAGCACCTCATCAAGAGAAACATGTGAAACGAGTTCCTGGGAAGCGTCCTTGACGTATTGGCCTGAATAGTATGCTTTTTGGACCTCATCAAAATAGCTGGGGAAGTTAAGCTCGATTTCTCTTTCGGCTTCAGCCTCCATTTTAGCTTTATCTTAAGCGGTCCACTCATCCATAGCTTTCCCAACAGGCGCCTATTTCGGCATCTTCTGCTCCTTCATGTAGAAAGGCAGCGTGAATTTAAACTGGTGTGCATCTTCGGAAATCATGCGTTTTATCACTTCTCTTTGAATAAAATGGTCCAGGATCGCCGACTAAAGCTTAAAATCCGTCGACTCGTGAAGTCTTAACTGCTTGAGCAGGAACTTCATATTCATCTCTTGAGCGTCTTTGGGCAGCTGTTTGCCTGCTTTGAACATCTGAACGTAGAAGGGATGATCAGTCTGGGACTCGAAACCCACAAGAACTCTAGTCTCCTTTGATATCAGCTACTAATCCTGCAGCAACTGCTTCAGGCCAGCGACCACAGCCGTCACACACATGACCATCTCTGTGAGGATGTTGCTGACTGAGGCGAACTGGACTGTGTCGATCTGCTTGAAAACCAAGTTGGCCAGCTAGTCAACAGCCTAACCATCCAGTGGGTCTTGGTAGACCCGCTATAGGCCCTCTTTAAGGATTGTGATGAATTACAGGGTGTTTCTTAAGCTTGTCTGTGAATAATCATCGGTCTTCGGCGCTAATGACACCAGCTCTTAGAGTTGAGTCTCTAGTAGGTTCAGGTTTTAAGATTTTGGCTTAAGTAGCAGCTCAGGTTGATTTTTGTCTCTTAGATGGTATTGCCAAAAGAAAGTTTCAACCAATATCTCTTGTTTAGCCAGCTGTATTTGTTCTTTCTATTTCTGCACTTCTAGCGGTAGCACAAACAAAGCTTTAATCACTTCAGCTGTCCTCAGTTGCTATAAATGATTGAAGGCTATCCCAACTAAATTGATACACTGGGGATCGCCTTGCATCCTGCGAATGAAATCTTGATCAGGCTCTACTGCGAGTCTGCTTCTAACCATCTCAATGAATGAAGTTTACTTTTTGAGAGCCTACAGCTCTTGCATCTTGTAGATTAGTGAATGAGATATAGCATAGGCAGACGGCAGATCTTTTAAGGACACCGACTTTTCATCGATCAAAACACTTTTGATGAGCTTCTTCTGATAGGCCTGATCAAAGAAGCTTGACTCCAGTACTTGCAACGTCAGCTACTTGATCGTCTATGAGAGAAAGTGGTCGAGGTTTGGCGTTGAGAGAATTTTTGGAATCTTTGAGAGTCGGATGTGCTCGCAACGGCCTAACTGTTTGTGCAGCTTTAGATAGTCTTTTATATAGCAGAGAGAATCGTAAACAAAGCTCTAACTGGCAACGACAACACCCTCTTACAAAGACTTGGGAATCACGACCAAGTATGGCGTCTATAGCACAGCGCCACGATCAAAACAAGTCTCATCCAAGTACCTAACAATTTTATCTTCCTTTACAGTGATCTCCTTTTCAGTGTCGATCAAGATCACACTGGCACCATTATGTTTCAATTATCGTAGCACAGTTGAAAATCTAGATTCGTTTGGTTGCTAGAGCATGTATGCTGTGGGGAGTTTGTAGACGTAGACTTCAAAGTCAGCTAGTTAGTGCTACTTCAAGAATTGGACCGCGTTGGTATTATTTCGGGGAATTTGCTTTAGTAGCGTGAAATCGGTTGCTTGAGTTATGAAGTCAAATTCTTAAGAGACTGGTAATCTTCCACTACCCTACTACTGAGTAGCAAGATAGACCAGGAATGGGTTAGAAGTCAACTACCTCAGGTTGCTCTGCTAATCAAGATTTTTCAACAAAATATAGATTTCTACGAGGTTGCTTGCCTATGCAGTCAATAGATGGTTAAGGTATGCTTAAAGCTGGTTCTCAAGAATTTACCCAGTCATTTTTGTCAACAAGGTTTGCTATAGGTGTTTGATCGCTGAATTCAAGTAGGATTAAAATGCATTCACGTTCGCAGATTCCAACAACGGTAAGTAAAAACTATATGCTGAGCGGATTTATTCGTCAAGATCGGGCATCTCTAATTATCGCAACGAAATGACGTCTTGCCGTGACATGATCGGACTCGATCGTTTTCCGAGTTTTACAGTTGACGGGCTGCTTTAATCATTTATTATGACCGTTGGCAATAAATCGTGCTCTTTTTAATACTTAAGAAGCTAAAGAGTGCCTTGGACCGATGATTTGTCGAGTTAGTTGTACTGATTTTTATCGTCGCAAAAGTTTATTTTTATTTCGAGGCACCGATTCCTTAGTGCTTTAGAGATGTCTTTACCTTCATCTAATGTCTTTTATGAAATCACGAATACAGCCCTGTACTATAGATGTTTCTGCACGGATCTCAATTGGTTGTTAACTAAACCTTGCTCGTTGATAGGAAGTGATTGGGCACCCTCTTCAAAGAGACCATTTAGTCTGTCCAACACCGACGCATTACACAGATTAGCATTCTCTATTGTGGTCCAGTGCCCCCGCTCCACTGCTTGGACTAAGACAGAGTCGACCCACTCAAACTTCGACTATCCCTGCGTGCTTGTTTACATCAAGCGCTAACGCTCACTGTCTGTGCGGCAATACTGCAGTTCGTACCTCAGCTTGAGCAGATCAGGAGTCAATACCTTTTGGGTGAGCAAGTGCTAACAGTCATCAGCGACTTGTTCGAAGCAGCCGAGAAGTTGGGTAGTGTCAGATCTTTCATTGAGAAGGATGCGCTTGAGCTTTGTTTAGGAGAGTTTTGCGAGGACCTGAAGCGATCTTGAGAATCGTTGGGAGTCGTTTGTGACGACAAGGACTGGCAGATTTGCATGAAGACTGTCAACGAGAGATTGAAGTTGCTTAGCGTGAAGTCCTTTGAGCTCTTGATACTCTTCAAATGTAAAACTGTCGTTTGAGTCATTATGCTGTTGTAGTTTAGTTGTATGCAGTGATTCAAACTAAACATGGCTCGAGCAAGCCCTCACAAGAGAAGTTACTGGCATTTCGATGTCTGTGATTAGACCGTATTCGATGCCTTTGCGCCACTCACCGTAGCATGTTTCTAAAGATGTTGCGATCGCTTTTTATTAGTCAAGGTCTTACTCGGCTAAGTACCTATAAATCTTCAAAAATCGAGCTAAATCACGCATATTTACCTGCTTATCAGAGCCCGAGAAACTCTAAGTCATTTGGAGAAGACTGTCGATCTACTCTGTAGTGAAAATATCAGAGGCCTGGTGGTGTAAAATGACCCGATAATCCTCAGTCTACAGATCTTCAAGGTAAATCTTAGAGAAGCGGTTAAGGAAAGATTTGGGGAGAGTTTTACGGCCAGAGGTCTAGTCTGAGGACTGGGATGGGTTCTGGCAAGCGAAAACGAAAAAGTCTGGGTGGCAGACGAATTCCTAATTAAGCTCTGGGATGTAGACAGTGCGCCTGTGATCCAAAATCGCGTTGAGACCTTCTAAAATTGACTACTGAGCCAGGTTCATCTCATCAATCAAGAACCAGTGCCCTTCTTTAATCGCCTGAAGCAGCACACCATCACACCAGCTAAACTAGATGTTTTACTCATCGTCTGCGTTGGGGACGGGATACTCTGAGCCTAATAGGTCCATCATGTCGGTCTGGTCTGACAGGTTGACTCTTATCAACCGTTTGCCAGTTTCTCAAGCCAAATTCTCCACAAGGGATGTCTTGCCAACACCAGGACTACCTTCGATTAGGACGGGTTTTCCCAAGGTAAACGCTCTGAGCAGCTTCTTGAGATTACGCTTTGTTGTCTGCGCACTGAATGCAAATTGACTCTCCATAAAGGCGGCTTTAGGCATCACGAACGGACTCACACCTATCTATGCCACTGTATTAATAAAAATGTCATCATCCTATGCTAGCTATTGTTGTTTTTCAAAAAGTTCCATGCATACCTATTCTAGCCATTCGCGACAGTCACGCATGATTTTATCTTGCTCTTGCTTGCCGGCCACATCGATCCCCAAACACAATCCATCAATAATCACCAGTTCAACAGCATTTTTAAATGCCTACTACACTCGTAGCGGCTCAATCAAGTTTTTTGACTCGGCTGTGTTGCATTTGATAAAGTCTATGATGTTTAGGATGTCTCTGATGCTCAATGCTTTCCTTTGCATGGAGAAATATCTTGCAGCTAGCGTAAAATTAACGAAGCAGATCATATTGAAGATACCAAGGGCCACCTGTGGATTAGCGAGTGTTTTCTCGCACAAAGTGCTAATGATTAAAAACAAATCGACTTCTGAGGAAACATCTTTAACAATCACGCCTTGGTAGCACTATGCCAACTCTGGCTGCGTAAAATACGATTCAACCCATATCTCGGTCATTCTGTTGCGCAGTGCTGGCGAAAGTTCTTTCTTGCCGAAGTCAGATCCAGGATTCATAGTAGCGACCATATTGAATTTTTCTGACGCAACAATCTTGACAGCCTCAGCTGATGACTTCTCGCTGATCACGAGCGTCCGGTCATGTTCAAAAACCGAGTTCAATCTTTCAAGCACACTGTCGTTAGCGAGCGAAATCTCATCAATCAAAAGCAAGCCGCCCTTTTGCATAGCATTGACTAGGATGCCATCGGTCCACTCGAATACGCAGTTTAGGTCGTCGATTGCAATGCTGATTCGTGCATCTTTTGTAATCTGTAAAATATATTGTGCCCGCTTCTACAAACTGAGAGTCTTTGCATGATTGTTTTACTCAATAGTGAGCTGCTGTTAGGCGAGAAGTTAAATTAGGCTCTCCTGAATGGAGCTGAGGTTCTTTCTGGTGCGCATGCAGCCGATGAAATCTGAGGTCTCTGTGTTTTGGTGGCAATTAATGGCAAAGAGTTCTTAGTGAAGGACTGAATGCGCGAATAATTAGCAGAGGGTCGTTTTACCGCAGCCCGTCTCACCAACGAGCAGCACAGGCTCATGGTTCACTAAGCATTTGTAGACCAAAACAGCCAGTCGTTTAAACTAGCGGCTTAGGATGATTGGAGGCAGATTAAGTTCGATGGGGACATCTGAAAATACTTACAACAAGTGCGTATTGAAGAAATCCTCATAATACTGCTGTAGGTTTAGCTTGACTGAGAATACTTTTTCAATAGCATCCTGAATAAACTTTTTATCTCTGGCTTCTCTCGATCTCTCCGCCAGCACAAAGAATCCTTCGAGCGCGATCTGGTACTAGTCAACGTGGGAGCCGAGATGCGAATTAGCATTTATCCTGCCAGCCCACTTTAGCAAGTCTCTCACCGTAATCGTTGAATCTTTCCCCGAGAACACGGAAGTCTGCGACCGGTAAATCTAAAGCGACTCCATCAGTTTTATCATCAGCGCCGCTCGTGATGGTGGTAATCGACACTTTTGCTCCAGAATCACTGAAAGTTCATCGATTGGCACATCACGAACCTTAATCATCACGAAACGGTTCTTGAAAGCTTCGGAGAGCTCTTTTCTGCCGCCATAGCTCTCAGTTGGATTCTAAGTTGCGAAGATCCTAAATTGCGGGTGAGCCTTGATAACTTTTTGCGTCTCAACAATATGAAGCTCCCTATTATCGTCCAACAGACGGTTCAGTGCTTCTAAGACCTCACTGGATGCCAAATTTAACTCATCCAATATGACCCAGTAGCCTTTCCTGACCGCTTCGACCAGGATACCCTCCTAAAAACCCAGTTTTCCGGTCAGAGCATCTGGAACGTAGCTGCCTAAATACTCCTGCACATCCGTGTGCATGTGATTATTGATCCTGATCACGTGGTTGTGAGTCACTTTTGCTAGGTAATTTATGCAGCTGGTCTTGCCAGCTGAGGTTGGACCCTCCAAAATCACAGCGAAGTCTGAAACTGAGATCACTGAGGCTAACTGGTGCACCAGATTTTTAAAACTTGGCGTCAAAATAAACTCCTTTTCATCATAGAAAGCGGGTTTGTGCTTGCCCAAAAGAATCAGTGAGTCTTCAACGTACGCAAATCTTTCATCTTTCACTGCAGACTGTGATAGTCTAGGCAATTCTTTAATTTTGAAAAGTGTAAAAATTAGAGTCTTTACCATTTCTTGCATCTGTGTATCCAAATGTGATGCAAAGCACGTAAAAAGTGAATCATAAATTGCTTTGACTACTGGGTATTTCAACTAGATAGCTGCATTCATGAATTTAAGTGCTCGGCATAAATTCCTCAAGCCGATATTACCACGTTTGGTTTAGCGGGCGACCAGTATACGGACCTGAATATAGAACTGGAGGATCGTGCGCTTGTTTTCTTCGTTAAGCGTCGATTGTTGGGAGGCTTTCGTGTATTTATCGATGATCGACCAGAGATCAGACTCATTGTCGATCTCAGGCACGTAAATTTCTGTTAGTTTAGATCTAAGCGCCTAAGGTAATTGTTTTTTACCGGCTGATGAGTAGGGTGGATTCATGCACATGAAAACTCTGAATTCAGGGTGCATATTCATTTCGATCACGTCAGCACGCTCGTTTAACATCACGTGCTCACCTTGGATTATCGTCGCCAATCTATTCAAAATACTCTCACTGGCCAGATTAATCTCATCTAGGAGGACCCAGTCGCCATTTTGCATCGATTTTATCAGAGTGCCCTCAACAAATTTAAATATGAATCCTCCCTAAGTCTCAAGCTTTTTTGTTCTATTCTAAAGATCTTTTAGTTACTGCTCAATTTAAGCGATTTGTGGCTGTAGCTACTGATCTTTTTTAGATTTTATTGAGGTCATGCCATGCTGCATGCATTGATAGAATTCTTTAATTTTTGAACTCTCGTAGCACTTTTGTGTCAATTCTAGGAACTTTTGATTGTTGGTTGTCTTCTAAAACAATGCCAAGAATACCGCTAAGAAGTTCTCATAAATTGGCTTTAGCAAATACTTCAAATCGACAGGCTTGAAACCACCTAGCAGGTCAGCTGAGTCCGTGTTCTAGTTCAAGTTGAATACATGAATCGGCTTACCAATAACTCTAGCGATTTCTTACACAGCTGTCGTTTTACCAGTCCCCGTCTCACCGACCAACAGGCATGTCTCACGCCTCTGAATACCCGTTGTGATTCGTTCTAAGAGACGGCAAGTGGCTGAAGTGTACACAAATGTTGAGTTGGATAGTTTTTCATCTTTCCTCGGCAAGGAGGTTCTCCCGAAAAAGCACTAAGTTGGGGATATTCCATGTTCGCGACCTTGTTTTGTGCAGTATTGACTGACTGCGTCGGCGTCGATGAGTGAATTGAAGTTTGTGTTGAAATGGGTGAGAGTGAGTTGGGTGAGGATTTTGTGGCGTAGGTTTGAGTCGTACATGTAAGCGATGTAAACGTCCGAAAGCTCCTCGATAATTAATTGCCGTTGGTGCTGGCTGATTGTGATTGTTTAGCCTTGTTTAAGAAAATTCTCAAAATGTACATTCACTCTCGCATACAAGCTAAAGATCTGGCTTACGGTCGGCTCCCTAAAATCCAGCAAGTGTGGCTTTACACTCTACAACTGCTCATTCAAAAATACCACCGATTTAACCAATAGATCAGACACAGTCATTCCTTCGGCCACATCGATAAATAAGCTTGGATATCTCGCTCTCAGGATTAGTTCGAAGTCTGCCCTGCCAATCAGAGCGTCTAATGACACAGTAAACAATAAGTCAGTCAGCGGTTTGATATCTTCGTGCTAGTATTCGGTAACTTTTCTTAGAAAGCAAAGTCTAAAGCCTAGCGTGGGTCTGATTGTCATAGTCGAAGTGACTTGGAGTTGATTTTCTTGCACTAAGGGTAGCAGGAATGAGAGTAGGTCTGAGGGGGTTTCCTCTATGTTTCTCAGGACGAGCCACATGCCCTGCTCTGCTGCGACGGTAAGCGGGCCTTTTTTGAATTGGAAATCGCCGGTTTCGTTGCATACCTAAGTGCCGACTAAGTTTTTTGAGTCAAAACTGGACTCGAGTGTAATAACGATCATTCCAGGCTTCGTATGATGTCGTTAGGTGTACAAATCTTGGGTCAACTGTAGCAGGGACATCTTTCCGGAGCCTTGAGGTCCACTGATACAAATATGCCCAAACGGCGCTGACTCCATCTAATCGACCAGCTCGCTAGCCTTATGATTCAGGTACGCTGTGTTGACGATCGATGATAATTAGACCACCTCTGTTGTTTTTGAGGTGGAGTCCTACTCTCGAAGAAGTGTCTCTTCATGTTTGTTAAAGAGTAATGATTAAACTAGGTCGACTCTTTGATGGGCGTGGGCGGTTTCCTCAGGGGAGCAGAGCTAGGGGCAGACCGTGCGTTTGAGGTGGTTTATTAGAGGGTCCTTGCTGTGGTGGGGCGAGATGAGGAAGAGGGGTGAGAAATCCCAGGACTGGGCGAGGATGGGCTGAGCCTGCAGGCATCTGATTAAACCAATCAAGAGGTCTTAGGAACACTTGGCCAGTATATTTTAAATCTGCTACCTCCGTGAAATACAATACTGCAGCACTTGCAAGTTATGTGCATCACTACACTGCAGCAGAACCCCAATAAATGGTATAACCACCCTCAATGACTCTTCTTTGAGAGTGTAAGATTGTAAGACATGCGACATCAGTCTATTCGGTATTAGTCTAACAAGTCGCTGTTAGGTGCGGCTGTCTGATTTGACTAGGGCGTCATGGAGAGTCTTCAGAGCAGTTTCGTGGTTTTGAGTTGTGAAATTAGGTTTCAGTGCCAAGTTTGCGATCGTTTCAGCTTCTTTGGCCGGTACATCGAGTGAGAATTGCCTTTGTGTGCACTCACTTGCAATTAGTTAAAGGGAGCGCCTGAGGAGATCGGGCGCGTTTTCTTCTGCTTTCATTTAAATAAAAATGTCACATTAAATTAATTGGGGTTTTGGGGTTTTGGGG
>Ga0194118_10005073_pt1 | contig 13962 bp, 9 predicted proteins | sample TA2MahsurfametaG_2_FD_148662 | JGI IMG/M metagenome (GOLD analysis project Ga0194118, IMG submission 148662) | Freshwater microbial communities from Lake Tanganyika, Tanzania - TA2015013 Mahale N5 surface | ecosystem: Environmental > Aquatic > Freshwater > Lake | place: Tanzania: Lake Tanganyika...
CGTAGGCGCCAGCCTGTTCGCCTTCCTCAAACCGCGTCACCGTGTAGTGGACGGTATAGACCACGCCGTCAGCGATGGTTCTCTCCATGGTGTTGATGTCCCAGTTGGTGAAAGGAAAATCAACGCCTGGGACTTGTTCAGCGGCTTTTGCCATGAGGATTAAAGGTGTAAGGGCAGTCTACGAGCAGTGTCTAGTGAAGGGGACTACACGCTCTCAAGGGCAGCAACTTTTGCCTCAAGGGTTTCGATGCGAATCTGTGCTTCCTGAAGGGCTTTGATCGCCATCCAGTACATCTGCTGTTCTTTGACGCCAAGACGTTCTTCTTGGGCAGGCTGATCTTCAGTTGCTTCTTTGGCTTCTTGGAAGACGGTGATTACCTCAGGGCAACTTTCTGCTACCTGCTGGGCAATTACACCTAGATTCAGGTCAGCATCATCGGGTTGATCCTTGTAGCGGTAGTTGACGATCTCCCATTCCTTGATGCAGTTCCAAGTGTCAGCGGCAGGGCTGATGTCTTTCTTGGCATTGCGGTCAGAAAGGTTTGAGTTGTTGGCGCTAAAATTGGCTATACCTCCATTCGAATAGACTTGAAATTTTAAGGCAGTACTAGTGTTACCATAGCACTCAATAAAATTACTTGTTGTGTTGTTTGGATTTTGCGCAAATCGGACTTGTAAACCATAAACATTGCCGCTTGCTGTTTCATTGGCTACTACAAACGCACTGTTATTGACATTCCTGGTAAATGTATGAGCATCGTTAATTGCAGAAGACGTGCCAACTAAAAATCTACCCGATACATCAATTCGCGCTTTCTCTCCATTGCTACCACCAGTGTTAAAAAGAAGATGATTGCCATTGTGCATATACCAAATTCCACCAGCATCAGTGCCAGAAGAATTTCGGAAATTGATTCTGTTATCTGCTCCTGAACTTGTAGTTTGGAACGTATAAGTTTGATCTCCAGATCCGCTTACATGAAGGATGCTTGCAGGGCTCTGAGTGCCAATTCCTACCCGCTGTGAGGAGTCAATAGTGATCGCACGATTACCGCCCGTATTAATTCCAAGAGTATTTGCGGACGGGTTTAAGATGCCAGTATCGGTGTCGTTGTTAAACGTAATTGATGGATTGTTGCCCGTAGTTACGTTTTCAAATGTAGTTGAACCACCCAAGAAAGCTGCAATATTTGTAGAGCTAAGCGCACCTGTCCCAACTTGAAGTAGTGAGCCAGGTGAAGAAGTCCCCACGCCTACTCGATCAGTAGAGGCGTCAACAAAGAACAGGTTTGCTTTTGTGTCCCCTTCAACGCGGAAGTCTAAATTGGCGCCATCATCGTTGAAAACATTTTCTGGCACACCATTAGGGCCTGCTACAAAAGCCTTGTAGTAGCTGTATCCCGCTGTTGGGGAATTAAAGAAATGCTCGTCTGCAGTATATGTGGCGCCGTAAACAGCACCGAAATAGGCTCCATTATTAGCCCCCAGCATAATCGCTGGGCCTGTAGGTGAAACTATATTGATTGGTGCGTTCCCCGCCGCTGCGGTACCAATGCCAATATTGCCGCTACCGTCAACACTAAAACGATTGGCGGTAGCGTTGCCGTTAATGGAGATTGAATTTCCGGCAGTTCCGGCTAATTCAAGCGTGCCGCTTGAATTAATCTGCAACCTTGACGTCCCACCAGTGCTGATGGCCACTTGGTTTGCACCGGGGAAGTAGATGCCGGTATCAAGATCCCCGCGTGCAGCAATAGAAGGCGTAGCAGCAGCACCAGCACCAAACGATGCAATGCCATTGACTGTTAGTTTTGCGTCAGGCGATACATCGTAGATGCCTACTCTATCGGTTGCTTTATCTACAACAATCGCCTCCACTGATCCAGCACCCATAGCAGCAAATCGTGCTGCATTTATATACATGTAGTAAGTAGTCCCATTGCCAGCGTAGACGGTATAATTATCATGTTGCCCAAGGTAGTTATCTGATATTGTAGAAAGCGAGGTTAAAGTAATGTTTGAACTAGCAGTAATTCGTGCAGAGGCGTTATAATAATTATTGTGAAAACGTATCTCTCCTAGAGCTGTACTTTGTCCAACATTTGTATTGACAAAAAGCTGAGTAGGATTTGTAAATTGTGCATTGCTCGCCAGCGTTAAATCACCGATACTCGTACCGTTATAAACGGTTGTAGTCGTGTTAATCCCAACTCTGTTATTGGCAGCATCAACAAATAAAGTGCCGTTGTCGATGTTTAAATTATTGGTGACAGCGACTGTTCCGCTCCCATCAATCGTCACACGACTTACAGTGTTCGTTGCAATCCCAACCGTATTAGCTGCTGGCAGATAAATTCCGTTTGATGGGACCGTGCTGCTGGTCGGGGACAGGCTGGCGCCCGTAACCGTGCCAGTGGTGGTGACGTTTTGACTGCCAAAGTTGGGAGAGATCTTGGTGCCAGCAATAGCAGCAGATGCGTTTACGTCAGCGTTGACGATGACACCAGCAGAAATAGCAGTTACGCCAGAACTATTAATTGTTACATCACCAGATAACGCCGTGGCAGTTGGCACATTGCTTGCATTACCAAGTAAAACAGAACCAGCGGTAATATTTGCAAGTTTGCTATGGGCAATCGCAGCAGCACTATTAATATCCGCATTGACGATGGTGTCGTTAAGAATCATCGTGCTAGTAACAGTGCCACTATCACCAGTGGTAACAACATTGCCAGTTACATTGGGAAAAGTAATGGTGCGATCAGCCGTAGGATTAGTAACGGCAATGGTCGTTTCAAAACTATCATCGCTGCTCCCTTCAAAAACCAAACTGCCACTAGGACTAATCAGCAGTTCTCCAGTAACAGTGCCGCCAGTTTTCGGCAATGCTGCATTGGCTAGGTCATAGGCGCTTTTGACCGCAGTAGAAGAAGCAATGGTGGTGGAAGAAGTGGTGGCAGTGGAATCGCTAATTTTACTTTGCAAGCCAGAAGGCGTTACAGCACGTTGATGATCCGTGCCAGTTTGCACTTCAGCGGGCGTGGCCACTTCCAACAGGCCAGGAATAGTTTCACTGCCAGAAGGCGTAAGATTGGAAAATGCATTACCATTCCAAACTTTTAAACCACTAGGCACTAAACCATTGTCCACCCAAAATTCGCCCGTGCTATTGCCAGCACTACCAGCGGGCGTAGCGTTAGGAGCAGATGCTCCAACGTGGGCAGGTCCCACTTTAACAATTTCACTATTACTATCTTTAAAAAATAAACCAGGAGTGCCTGAAGCAGTATTAATAGCGAGTTGACCATCGGCTAGGCCCGATGCAGTGGGGCGCTTATCAGCAGAAGACGAACGAAGATGCTTAAGCGTAGAAGCCATGGTGTCTAAGCCCTAACGGGTGACGGTAAATATCTTTCCTGATTCTACTGTTCTCTATTAATATTCGCCTTCATCAATGATGCCGCCATTGTCATTGATCATATGGTCAATACTACGCCAAGTGGTATAATAATTTGCACTGGTATGTTTAACTAATACCTGCCCCTTGTCTCCATAAGGAGGAATTTCCTTTCCTGCATAGACAAACCCTTCGTAACCATAGCCTTGCATTAGTTTGCTCCATCATTAATAAGAGCCATCATCAATAATGCCAATGCTCATAATGCCAGTGCCACTAGCCACTGCAATTTCTGTAGAGGCTCGCACAATGCCATAGACAGAAGTGGAGGCCACTTGCACTCTCCCCCATACACTGGTGTTGAAACTTTCCTGCGTGGTAATTCCAGGGGCTGCAGGAATTAAGGCGGGACCGTCAACGAGCACGTCTCCATCGCTAACGCCAGCCACTGCGGAAGCAAAGTCAAGCGTCTCCCAATTTGCCCCTTGCCCCAGCGAAACCACCCAGTCCCCAGCCGATAGCGTTCCAACAGGAGCAGCTCCAGTGCCATAGCCCGAAGTGGTAACAATGTAATAAAGGCCATTATTACTTTCACTGGGGGCTGTTAAAACATCACCAATGTTTAAACCAGCTTGTGTGGAGTACTGCGTGACTGTGGCAATCGTATTTCCAGAAGCGTTATAAGTGCCAGCAAAACGCAAGTTTTCATTCTGTAAATTGCCATAGCCAAGATTAAGCCAATAACCATTGCTAGTCTCTAAAGTTTCTCCAATTTGTCCCACCCAGATATAACTAGAGCGATCACTAGGATTCACCCACCATTGACCAGCAAATTGTGGATTTGGCGCACTCTCGCTCACTTGAGCAATGCCATTATCAGCCAACTGCTCTGCCGTAACGCTATTTGTGGCAAGACGTTCGCTGCTAAATGTGCCAGTAGTAATCTTGCTGGCGTCTAACGCTGGAATTTGATCCGCAATAAGAGAAGTGGCTGCACTTGTAATATGTCCTTGAGCATCAATGGTCAAAAGACCAATATATTCACCAGCAGCAAATGAATTGCTATGGTTGATGGCGCCACCAGCATCCACGCTTAAACCAGCGCCAGGACTGACAGCACCAATCGCATTGCTAGTTGCAACGGGCAAATCTGCGGCTGTTAAATTACGGAATGTAGGCGTAGTCGAGGCTCCAGAAACTGGTCCCGCAAAAATAGTATTAACGGCTTGATTGTCTAAAGAGCTAGTAATTGTGGCCGAATAATCGTCTGGGTAGCTAACGACAAAATTTAATGGAGTGGAATCAACAAAGTCAATAGTATTAATTGCCGCCTGCCGTTCCCAGCTATCACCATCCCAAATATATTCAAAACTAGTAGCAGTATCAAAATATTGCTGGCCAATAAAATTACCAGCAGTAATTGGTGCTCCTACATCAACAATGGAAGAAGAATTATCCGCAAGTTTATCAGCCGTAACACCACTATCTACAATTTTGATAGTAGTTACAGCCGCGTTTTGAAGGGCATCAGTAAAAATAGCATTAGCAGCAATTAAGCCGCTGCCGATTGTTCCACTTGCAATGGAAACACCACTAATTCCCCCAGCGGAAATATCTGCGCTAGTAATTGCATTATTTAACGCAATGGCTCCCAGGCCAATATATGAACGCACTGCACCAGCGGAAGTTCCACTGGCCAGCATCGTTTTCATAAAATCATCTACGCCAATCGTTGTATAAACATCACTGTCAGTGGTATAAAGAAGCGTACCAGAAGAAGTGGCAAGCCCAGCAATAGAAGCCAAGCCAGCATCATAGGCTTGCACATTTGTGCCAATAGCTAAACCAAGATTAGTGCGAGCATCAGAGGCAGTAGAGGCTCCAGTGCCACCATCAGCTATTGCAATGTCGGTAATACCAACAATAGTGCCGCCGCTAATCGTGACGCTTCCTGGCTCTTGGATGGACATATTGCCCAGTCCCAAGGTGGTTCTGACAGTGCTTGCAGTGGAACCAGAAATAATTGCGCGTCCAATAGATGAAATAGGACTAACTGCAAACACCCCAGAAGAAGTGGTGTAAAGCATTTCGTCAGCGCCAGTTGTAACAGTGGTCAGACCAGAAAGCGTTGAACTATATGGTTGAACGTTGCTGCCAATAGCAAGCCCTAAATTAGTACGTGCATTGGCTGCTGTGGAAGCACCAGTGCCACCATCGGCAATAGCTAAGTCAGTGATGCCACTAATTGTGCCTCCGCTAATCGTGGCATTGCCAGTTGTTAAATTAATATTTTCAATAGTTCCACCACTAATTGCAACGCTGGCAGCATTTTGTACTGCCATTGTGCCCAGCCCAATAGTGCTACGAACATCAGCAGTTGTACTGCCAGAAACAATACTTCTACCAAGAGAAGTGATGGAACTTGCCTCAAACACTCCCGATGCGGTGGTGTAAAGCAGTTGATTTGCGCTAGTAGTGGCAGTGGCAATACTAGAAAGCGTTGAACTATATGGTTGAACGTCGCTGCCAATAGCAAGTCCTAAATTGCTACGTGCATCAGCCGTAGTAGAGGCCCCCGTGCCGCCATCGGCAATGGCTAGGTCAACAATTCCACTAATTGTGCCACCACTAATTGTGGCATTTCCCGTAATTAAAGTAATATTTTGAACAGTGCCGCCACTAATTTGAACGCTTGCAGCATCTTGACTTGCAATGGTGCCAAGCGTAGGCAGACCAGTTAAGCTCGCATAGGTGCCGCTAGTTGCAACTGCAGCAAGTCCAGAAACGCCAGAAGCAGTAATGGCAATGGCAATGCCAGATGCATAAGTGACAAGGCCCTTGTCATTGATGCTGAATTGCGGGACAGTATTGGCACTTCCAAATGTGCCAGAAGAAATAATGCTTGCTAATGCAGCCGAAGAAAGCTTGGTGCTAGATGATTGGTTTAATACTCCAATATCAATGGTGCCAGATGGCATTCCACTGATGCCATATTGCAATAAATTGCCAACAGTTATTTTCTTTGTTTCTTGAGCGCCAATATCTACAATTGGCAGCAAGTCTGACTGAGCTACATCATTCGTGAGCGTCGTTAAGTCTGAAATGCGAACAGTCATGGTTAATTGTTCTCCTCTAAGACGCCCAGTTCTTCTAATGTACTTTCGTTACCAATGCTAACATCGGCCTCAGTAGTAAGGTCAATTGCCTGCACACCAGCACGAAGTTTAAACTCACCATTAACGACAAAATCAAAACTACATTCCACAATTTGATCAGCCGCTACATCCACACCAGCATTGGTCATAATGCCTTCCACTTCATAATAAAGACCATTATTTGCTGCGTATCCTGGAGGTTGCGGTAGGCCAGGTTCTAAAACATAAAACTTGCCATTAAAACGACTGCCAATTTCAATTTTCTGGATGAGCTGGCACAATGCTATTGGAAGCTCTTCGTCGTTCAATGTAGAAAAATCAAACTTACAATCAACACTGCCGCTGCCATTCACTTGTGCTGCTTGGTAATTTTGATATTTATCGCCAAGGGTGGTAGTATCAACAGTAACTCGTTCAGTGTTAATCGTAAATCCTTCCACTCTTCCTAAAGTGTTATAAGCCCCTGCAAGTTGAGTAATGGTTACGGGCCAACTAGGATCAGAAGCCGTCTTGCTTAAAGGGATAGCAAGGTAACGCACGCCAGGATTAGACAATGCATCAGCAAATGTGCGATACATGCGAATTTGCCCCATTGCATCGACATTGGCAAAAAATTCTAAGGGCAACACACTTGCACCAGGATCATCTATATAAGTAGTATTTGTATTATCAGTGTAAAAGCGAAAAGGAAGCCCCCTGGCGTCGCTAGTTGTAATCCTAATGCGATCTCCAGAAGTGATTAAACCATGTTCAACTTCACTGCCGTCGGGGTTGGTTAAAGCAATTCTTTTTCGCGTAGTATTAAGATTTTCAGCCGAAAGGCTTAAAGACAATGTATTACTAGAGCCAATTCTTTGCAGCTCAATAGCACCATAATGGCCAGCAAAGACTGTCATTTACGTTTTATTTTTAGGAAGGCACGCCAATAAACTGACCATCCATCTGGAACGAAACATCCACTGTTACAATCTCTCCATAATTGGAAGACAGCGATGCACCAGTGATATAAGCGTAAAGATCAAAGCGATTTGCGTTTGAAGAATCAATGCCAAGACGCAGCAACACACGAGTGGCGCCAGTGGACTTGAAAATAATCTTGCTTAAATCTGACATATCGCTCATATTGGCAGTATTGCCAAGGTCTTCTTTGTAGTACATTAAAGTGGCACTACCAGTGGCAGTGGTGGGGCCAGCAATAAAAGTTTTACCAGGACTGCCTAAAACGCTGGTATCCAACACATCATTAGTAATATCTAAAGACCAAGTTTTAAGTTTGCCGATATTATTGGCAGGCGTGACAAGTTCAGAAATGCTATCAATGCCAGCAGTAGTTGTAGAGGTAATTGAGAACGAATCGGTAAGCACAGCGGTTGTGCCAGCGCTCGCAAATTTAATAGTATCACCAGCACTATATCCATTCCCGCCAGCACTAATGGTTAAGGTGCCCGCAACCGATGCAGTGGTAGAAGTGGTTACGTTTGATTTTAAAGTGGCCTTGGCCCTACTGCCACCGCCAGTAACAGTAATGGCGTCCCAAGAAGTGCCTGCGGCATAAGTCCTGGCAGTAGTCGTTTTAGTAAAACTAACTGAAATATCGGCAAGATTTAACGCACCATCTTCAACATAACTAGCCATCCACATTGCGCCAGTATTGCCAGTAAAGAATCCCATGACTTCTTTTAGCTTAAAAGCTTATTGTACTTTCCTTTTATATTAGCTTGCTTTGCCATCAATAGTAAACACCCCCGTGCTTTTAGCAGTGAGTCCTTTAGAAACTAAAGACTTCCCATTGCTATCGCAAGGATGTTCGACGCCGCGAATAGTCACTTCTCCTTCCTCGTCCATTTCCACTTCAGTCACACGAAATACGCGCTTGCTATTAATTTCCTTGCCGAGAACAAAGAGCTTTCCATTGAAAGCCTTTAATGCATTGCCTGAGACAGCGCCATTCGCAATGACAATACCAGACTTAGTAGAAGTGCCACTAACACCAGTATTCGGATCGTAAATCAAAATATTATAAGTGCCGTCAGGAATTTTACCGTTGCTAGTTTTACTGCCAATAGGAACATCTAAGGCGCTATTTGCTCTGATGGTTCCAGTGTAAATATCTTGCCATTCATTTTGAGCCAGTTCTACATAGATATAGGCACCAGGAGAGATGGCGGCTTCCGTAGGAAAAGTTTTAAATTCAATGGCGCGACGTGTATGATGGCGTAGTTGGCACAATGATTTGCCAACTAAAATTGCCTGCTCTTTATTGCTCACATAAGCCGACATATCAACAGTTTGACGAATGGCATCGTTTTCATTGAGTTTAATCTTTTGGTCTTCATCTACATACGTGCGCCTCACTTCTACGCTTTTATTGCGTGAAAATGCTCCGTCTTTATCTAGATCACGATAAATACAAGTGACGATAATGTCTTCCGTGTTGACGCTATAATCAATAAATTCCTCTTTGTAAGAATCTTCAAAAATATTACCTGGATTAAATAGAGCTGAAACTTTAATTGTTTGCGTGATTTCGCCAGTGGAGGAATCATAGGGCACGGAGGGAACTAGGCAGTCTTGGCCGCCAATGCGAGCAAGTTCTAACAAGCTAAAACCAGCCGTTTGCGACCAAAACGAACGCCATGATTGTGCATCAGCAATCACACAATCCATAAATAATTTATTGATTTCACAAAACTTTTTGCTTCTTGCTAATTGTTCAAGATTAACGCAACTCACTGATGCATATTTACCAATGCCATCGTTTTGATCCAATACAGTGTCCAACAAAATATCAGGGGCAGTATTAATATAAGCTTGCGCTACCACTTGTCCAGTGCCAGTAGCAGGGCCAGTGGCAATAAAATCCACTCCTACTGCCGCTTCTACATTTTTTGCAAGCCCATGATTGTAAAAATTAGTAGTGCCGACTTTAGTGATAATATAAGAAGTGTCTGCAACCATTTCTTGCGCTGGAATGGTTCCCGCTGGTGGTAAATATTCATAACCTGGCTTGCCCCATGCCACGCCATTAACAGTGCCTTTTGTTCGCAATGCACGAGCGGGACGCCCTTTCGTAACAAACATGCTGAGCGAACGCAAATCGCTCACGCTTTTCCCCGAATACAAATTAAAACCAACCAACGAAAGATCATTGTAAAGAGTGGGAAAGGATGTTTTTATGTCATCAATAACCACTTGCTCAGTAACTGCCGTAATTTGCATTTCTGGACCACGATCAAACGACATGGAATACTGCGTATCAGCCACCAAGCTAAAAGCATCCCATTCACGGGCATCTAATAAACCATCGCTTACGGGAGGCAGTCCATTTTTTGATGTTTTTTTAGTGCCAACAATTTGAATGGAGGCAGTTCCTGGCAAGTCAATATTTAATGGGCTACCAGAGTTTTCAATGTAATAATAAACAACTCCACTTGCGCCATAAATTTTAGTATTTTTCTTAAGTTCAGCCGAAAAATCACACACGGGTTCAAGCTCAAAAGACCAATGCGTGGCATTAGCCTCTCCAGTCTTTCCACTATTAAAACGAAGGTAATTAAAATTCTCTTGATCAGCAGCTCTTCGTATAACAAAAAAGCCTGAAACATATAAATAATTATCTTGGGACGCTTTTTTATATTTTAAAAGAAAAATAGCAGTGCGAGATTTGATGCCATTGTCTGATGACGGATATCCTTTGCGACGCTCCCGCCCATATTGTTCTTGTCGTCCGCTAATTCTGCGATAGACAGTAGATTTAATGGCAATATCTACAATATTGCAAGGAGAAATTGTTTCATATTTGGCTTTTTCAATGCGAACCAAAGCTTTTAGCCCAAACACGTCTTTAAGGCTCACTTTTAAGCCTGTTCCAGTATTATTTATTTTGTTTCTTGCATCTATGTATTGTTTAATTGCCGCCTTGTCGCTTGTTGATAAAATAGTTATATCTTTATACACTTGCACGGTGTAGGGGACTCGGATATAATAAATGCCTGCCTTGCCCGATCTCCGTTCTGTTCTGTATCTAGTTTCCGTGCGTACACTTTGTGTTTTACCTTTTTTGTAAATTTTATCAATATCGTCGCCAGTCTTGTCTTCTTCTTCAAACTTACTCACTAGACTTTGCCATTTATCAACAATTTCTTGTTCCGCCAAAAGACTAGCAGGACCAACAATAATAATGTCTAAACTATTATCTATAAAATTAGTTTTATCATATTGAACAGTTGGGGAATATCCAGCTTCAATACATTGCAATGTCACGTTTGCATTGGCGTCTTCAATATCAGAACGGTCAATTTTAACAACGCTAAATAAAGCCGACCCCAGTTTAAAAATGCTTGCATTGTCAAAGATACTAACCACTTGACGGCGATAGTCATTTGCTTCTTTTTGCGCCACGTTAGGCTTGTCAGTATCAACTTTTGCAATGGAAACTGTAAGTTTATCGCCAACACTAATCCGGTTAAGGCGTGATGACCATGATGACAAACGAGCTGTCACCTTATTAGAAGCACTAATCCTATTTCCACTGCCTTTTCTGACGTATAAATTAACATTGAGGGCAATGGGGGAATAAAAACCAAACGATTGCGAAGATGATAATGAAAAAGCTTGACTAAAACCATCTTTGCGCTCCGTATTATCTTTTCCATATGGAATGCGATAAGGGTTGGCTGAGCTTCCACCAGCTTTTGTGGGATCAGTTTCTTTAGTTAAACCATAGGGATCGGGCAGTAAATCAGCATTGGTAAGCTTGCCAGTTTGAAAATCATTAAAATAAATCCAATAATTTTGCGCCACCAAGTCTCTAACTGGTGTTTGACCAAAGGCAATTAGTTCTTGATCAATTTCGCCAATAGGCCCCGCGCTAATTAGAGCAAGCATCTGCACAAATTGACTACTGCCATAGCTCCTTAGTGCAGACCATAATAATGAAGTGGCAATTCTTGCCCCACCATTTGGATTGATAGAACGATTGGCATAGACTAAGTTGACTGGCGTGCCATATTCTGCCACTTGCTGAATCGAATTAAAACGTGTGCGTGGAGCAAATATGTCATCGCGAGTTTGATTAACTCCTTCTCCCTGCGGAGCCTGTGGTTGCTCTTCTGCGGGCAGCAACGCTGCCACTACTTGCAAAATTGTGCCAAGAACAACTAAAACAATGGCAACAGCAGGCCAGTTCCTTACGTCTAAAACCGTGCCTTCTTTAACATCTTTATATTGCTGCTTAACATCTAAGAAATTAAAATATTCCTCTTTGCTAATGCCAAGCGCATCAATCAGCTCATATTCATAAGGAAGAAGACGACGCCGTTGATCGCTCATTAGTCTGCCCAGAAATATTTCTTTGGACGCACATTATTTAATGGCGCCGCAATTACCATCTTACTCGGCCCAAGAAATAAACAATTATCTTCATCAGCTACAACTGCCATAGCCAATAATGATTTGGCGCCTGGTAAATAAAAAACTGCCCCTGGACGTGGCTCTTTTAAAATTTCACCATGCGTAAGAAGCCAGCGAAAAATACGGCGCACAGTTAGCTCTTCTTCTGCATAGTCTTCATACACCCATGGAAAGCTATCCTTCAATGTTTTAAGGCCAAGCCGTCGGCGCACTTCCATACAGAGAAGCCAGCAGTCCGTAAAGCCATTACCATCCTCTGGAGATGCAGCATAACGATGGCGAAGACCCACTAAATCGTTATAGTCAATCATTGTAAATACAAATCAGCATTCATCGGTAACAATCCTACAAGCGCTCTTGTAAGACGCCGTGAAGGAAATTGACTCCCCACGCTATCCATTGCACTCCTAAAACGTAATTCTATGGTTGTTTCACTAACCGTAGAACCAATGCCAATGTAATATTCAGAATAAGCTTTAGTCGTTTCTTCTAAATCTTCATTTAACCAAACAGTAGATAAAGTGAGTCTACTCAGACGGTTACCATTACCTTGCTCTAACAAGCGCATTGCCACTGGAATGTTTGGAAACGTAATGCTTAGCAAGGAATTGTCTCCATTCAAGTTGGAAATGGAGCCAGTGGTGCTAAATGGCATGAAGCCATATTTATTATTATCTCTCGTTTTTGTTTCGTTGACAAAATAATTTTGGTAGCGATGGATGAAAGCACTACCAGTGCCATAAACAACAGTATCTTTTGTACTAGCCTTTCCTTCGCTTTGTGCAATTGCAGCAGTAGGAGCAAATGCCGTAAGATCTAAATATTGAACAATGCGAATGGTCATACAAGGTCTGCCACTAAAGTGATTGTCACATTACTATATTGACCAAACACTGATTCAATTTGAGGACTTTCCACATAAAACCAATCAGTATTAGAAGGATTTTGAAACAATGCATATACATCGGCGGATAATCCTGAAAACATTTCCTTTGGCATCGTAAAACCAACTATGCTGCCATACTGACCGTTGTAATGATCAACGATTGCCTTTAACGTAGATTCAGAAACGGCATTAAAGCCTAAAGTGAGTTGAAAATTAGTTGGTTTGCTTCCAAAACTCCGCCGAATGGTCTTGCCAGACAACGAACGATAAACTTTTGTTGGATAGTCCCCTGGCGTAAAACTTCTCGCTGAAGGACGAATTCTGTCGCCATTGCTATTAACAATAGGAAATGCAGCCATGATTTACATTCCCACGCGACGGCGAACAGAAGGACTTTGCTGAAGCTTATCTAATGCCATTGTGGCGCCTTTAGTGGCACCATCTCTGGCGGCAAGCCTGCGCGTTTGCGCCATGGCCTGCTCTAATTGATCTTTACTAACGTATTCTACGCCATTGACACTTGTGGTCTGGAAGCTCATATTAAGCACGGGCGACATATTGCGCTCAGAGCCGCCATTAATTAGTTCTCGCGAACGAGGGCTTCCCTGCAGGGCCACAGGGATGCTCCTGCCATCAGGCAGAGGCACAATAGCCTCGTTGTACTTGCCTTCGCCTACGAGGCCCAGCGTGGGACCAGAAACAGTACCGCCATTGGCAAATGCCTGGAATCCTCCAGTGGCAATACCTCCATTTGCAAAACCTTTTAAGCCAAAAATTTTGCCAAAGCCAAAAATGCCACCACCAATGCCCATCAAAATACTGCCAATGCCAGCAATTGTATTTTTAGTGCCTCCTTTTTGCAATTGTTCAATACCTGCCACAATGCTCATAGCAGCTCCAGCCATCATTCCAATTCCTTGAACAACACGGCCAAGACTTTCTACAAATTTATTTCCTTCATGCTTGGCTTTGTTTGTCACATCTTTAACTGCATCCATGTTTACGCTTAAATTATTGGATGTTTGCAGAGTCGTGTCGGAAAGATATCCCATTGATGCCGCCACTCCCTTGGTGGCTTCATTAAAACCAGCGGATGACATATTAAATTGATC
>Ga0194118_10005079_pt1 | contig 13956 bp, 12 predicted proteins | sample TA2MahsurfametaG_2_FD_148662 | JGI IMG/M metagenome (GOLD analysis project Ga0194118, IMG submission 148662) | Freshwater microbial communities from Lake Tanganyika, Tanzania - TA2015013 Mahale N5 surface | ecosystem: Environmental > Aquatic > Freshwater > Lake | place: Tanzania: Lake...
TGTGGGTCAATTATCTAAATATTGTGGTGAGGAAAAAGCAATGGAATTGATGAACCAAGTCATCACTAATTTCAAGCGTTTTCACCCTAAACCTGAAGAAGTACAATGTTCAAATCCTGAAGAGGAACCTGAATTTATTAAACCATATTTTGGTTTGCGATTGTTTCCTGTATGGCACGTAGGTACAGATTATTTATCTGAAATTGCTAAAAATTGGTATGATTATTTAGTATCTAAAGGAGTTAAGTTTGTATGGGAACGAAAAGTAGAATGGATTAATTTTAATAATAGTACTTTATTTTATAAAACATTAGATTCAATAAGTAGTTTAACTGTAGAGTATGATGAACTTATCTTTGCCGTAGGTAAATCAGGTATTGATTTTGCCCAACAATTAGCAAACGAATATGAACTTCCAGATGAACCTAAATCAGTGCAAATTGGTGTTCGATTTGAAGCACCACAAAAACACTTCCAAAAACTAATTGATATTTCATATGACTTTAAGTTGTATAGAAAATTTGATGATGAAGGAGTTTCCTTACGTTCATTTTGCACAAACAATAATGCTGCTTATGTTGCTGTAGAAGAAACATATGGAGATCACAGTTATAATGGTCACGCTAAAAAAGACGAGCGTTATCGAAATGATATGACTAACTTTGGTATCTTAATGGAAATCAATGGTATTGAAGATCCATTTACTTGGTCACGTAATGTAGTAAATAAATTACAATCTGAAGGTACTGGTTTATATTATAGTCCATCTCGTCAACCATCAACTACATCAGAAGGTAATAGTGTAACTTCAAAACAAATTAGTTTAGACACACTTGCTCATGTTGTAGAACCTGCTATGGAAGGTTACTTTAAATATGTTATGGATTTTATCCAAGATATGAAAAAAGTATTTCCAACATTACAAGACGATTGGGGTATTTATATTCCTGAAGTAAAATATTTATCACCTGAACCGTTAGTAAATTATAAAGATCTTAGTTTAACTAAGTATTCTAACGTACATTTCGTGGGTGATGCTTTGAGTGCAAGAGGTATTACAGTATCAGGAGCACAAGCGATTTATGTTGTTGAAAGTTTATTAAAATAAAGTTATGAGAATAGGTTTTTGTGGTACAATTTCAGTTGGTAAAACTACACTAGTTAATGCATTAAAAGAATTACCTGAATTTGCAAATTATGAATTTCGAACTGAGCGTTCAAAATATTTACGGGATTTAGGTATTCCATTGAATACTGATTCAACATTAAAAGGTCAATTTATATTTTTTGCTGAACGTTCAAGCGAATTATATTTAGAAAATGTAATTACAGATCGCACAGTAATTGATGTAATGGCCTTTACACGTTCAGCTATTTCAATCCCATATTTTATAGCCGATACAATAAACGAGGCGGCTTCGCATTTATTGCGCGAATATGACTATATTTTCTATGTTTCACCTGAGGGTGTTGAATTAGAAAACAATGGTGTTCGTACTACAGATATGGAATATCGTAAAGAAATCGATAAAGAAATTTGTAAACTTATCGAAAAACATAAAACTAAAATTCCTTATTTTGCCAGATTATCAGGTACTACCGAGGAAAGAATCGAGAAACTTAAAAGAGTAATAGGAATCTAATATTTATAAATAAAATTAGACAATGAAAAAATCTCGTTTACTCGAAATCATACGTGAAGAAATTAGTGCTACTCTAAATGAAGCTGGAATTGGCGATCAAATAACCGCATTAGACAAACAAATTGAAGCTGCTACAAAACAACTAGCCCCTTTACAAAAGAAACTTGCAGACTTAACAGGTAAAAAAGCAGATCTGCAGAAAAAAGAAGCTGATTTATCTGCTAAAACACAAACTCAACTTGAAGAAGATCTTTTGAATGAAATGGCTTTTGCCTTAGAAAAAGGTTTAGCTCCTAGTGAAAAACTTGAACCTCGCTATAAAAAAGAAAACTTTAAAAAAGTAGTTGATCTTATTTTATCAAAAGTAGATGGTAAAAAAACTATGGCTGATGTAGCAAGAGAACTAGGAGTAATTCAACAAAAAATTCGTCCTGTAGTATCTGATCTTCTTGATGCCGGTATCTTAGAAAAAGGTGAAGCTGAATCAAAATCAGGTAAAGATGTAGCCAACAAACCAGGCCCAAAAGCAAAAGCTAAAGAAGAACCCAAAGCAAAAGCAGAAAAAACACCCAAAGCAAAAGTAGCTACTCGTACAGCTGGAGATGACGGATTTGATAATGTATCTTATTCTGAAGAAGATGATGAAGTAACAGCAGCTACTAAAGCAATCAGTGGTGATGAAACAGCTAAAGAATTAGGTAATACACCTGAAGAAAAGAAAGTTAAATTCAATCAATTTTTAGCATCTGTTAAGAAAAACAAAGATGATAAAGCTAAAATTGAAGGTATTTTAAAACTAGCAAAAGAAAAATTCAAATTTCCTAAAACAATGATGGACGATTTGAAACGTGCTGCTGGCCGAGATGTAGAGGTATGATACAAAATAAAACATTTCAACTAAAGCTATCCCATCTTATCATAGGTGGGATACTTTTATTGTTACTCGTATTTTTAGTTAAATGTGATGTTAAAAAACCTACACAAACTGATAAATCCGCTAAAGAAAAAAAAGAAATTGAACATTTAAAAAGCCAAATTACATTATTGAAATTTGGTCAAAAAATATTAAACAAACAATTAGATCAACAAAATCACATTATTGATTCATTAAACACAGAAATTAAATTAACAGAACAAGAGCTACAAACAACACGCACATATTATGGCAACAAAATTAAAGATCTTACTAGTGCTTCTAATACTGAGCTCGAGCAGTTTTTCTCAGACCGTTACAGATAAAATTTGTTTTTCACACGATAAAGCACGAGCAATTGCAATTGACCTTACACGAGGTGATTCTGCTATTGCTGAATTGAAAGTTATAAACAAAATGGTATGGCAATTGAATGAAAAAATTGACGCCAAAGATAGCACAATCAATATTTACATAGAAAAAGAAAAAAATTATCTTGCTCAAACAGCTACATATGAAAAAACTATGGCTGTACAAGATGAAGTAATCAAAGGACTTAAAAAAGACGTAACTGATCTTACTCGCAAAAACAATAACTTAAAATCAGGACTTAAGTGGTTGGGCGGAGGATTTGTGGCTTCCGTACTTACTATTATTACCTTTATAGTAGTTAAATAATGGAAGAAAAAAGTTTAAAACAAGTAGTCCGAGAGGAGTATATAAAGTGTGCCCAATCCCCGGCATATTTTATGAAAAAATACTGCTACATCCAGCACCCAAAACGCGGACGTATTCAATTTAATCTTTATCCATTTCAAGAAAAAGTACTTACTTTATTCCAAGAAAATCCATATTCAATGGTTTTAAAATCTAGGCAGTTAGGAATTTCAACTTTAACTGCAGGATATTCATTATGGTTAATGATGTTTTATCAAGATAAAAACGTACTATGTATTGCAACTAAACAGGAAACCGCTAAAAACATGGTTACAAAGGTTAAGTTTATGTATGATAACTTACCTTCTTGGCTAAAGTTTCCAACTAAACCTGATGAAGCAAATAAATTAACACTTCGATTACCAAATGGTTCCCAAATCAAAGCCACTTCAGCATCAAGTGATGCCGGCCGCTCAGAAGCCGTTTCTTTGTTAATTATAGATGAGGCGGCCTTTATTCACAACATTGGTGAAATATGGGCTTCAGCTCAACAAACCTTAGCTACGGGTGGTGGATGTATTGCATTATCTACACCTTATGGTACAGGTAATTGGTTTCATAAAACATGGGTTGCTGCAGAAATGGGTGATAATAGTTTTTTACCTATTAGATTACCTTGGCAAGTTCACCCTGAACGAGATCAATTATGGAGAGATCAACAAGATGCTGATTTAGGTACTCGACTAGCAGCACAGGAATGTGACTGTGATTTTACAACTTCTGGTGATACAGTATTCATACCAGAAGATATTACTTTTTACGAACAATTTCACATAAAAGAACCTCTAGAAAAACGTGGTATAGATCAAAACCTATGGATTTGGGAACCAGCGGATTATTCAAGGAGTTATCTGATCGTAGCTGATGTAGCTCGTGGCGATGGCAAGGATTATTCGGCGTTTCACATCTTTGATGTCGAAACATTCACTCAGGTAGGTGAATATAAGGGACAAATCAATACTAAGGATTATGGTCATCTATTAGTTAGCATTGCAACGGAATATAATAATGCACTATTAGCTGTCGAAAATCAAAGTGTAGGCTGGTCAACTGTACAGACTATTTTGGATAGAGGTTATCATAATTTCTATTACTCACCTAAAGGTGGAGCAAATAATGTAGATTCTTTCTTTGATCCTTATATGGACCATAGCAAAATGACCCCGGGCTTTACAATGTCAAACACTACTCGCCCAATTGCAATTGGTAAATTCCAAGAAGCAGTTATGGATAAAGGAGTTGTTTTTCATTCTGTTCGCCTATTAGAGGAAATGAAAGTATTTATATGGAGAAATGGTAGAGCGGAAGCACAAGGAGGATACAATGATGACTTGATTATGGCATTTTGTATTGGATGTTACTTACGCGAAACTGCATTTAAATTAAGAACAAATAATATGGAAATGACTAAAAGTATGTTAAATGGAATAGGAAATTCTCGTACATCATATGCTGGAGGTTATTCCAATGGGCCAAGTTATGCTGACAAGTATAACAATAATCCATTTCAAATAGACAACCCTTACTCAAATGGTCAAGAAGACATTTCTTGGCTTTTAAAATAAAAACATGGCAGATACAGGATTATTTACACGATTAAGACGATTATTTTCAACTGATGTTATCATCCGCAATGAAGGAGATAACCAATTAAAAGTATTTGATATCAATAAAATACAAATCTCAGGTGAGTACGAAACAAATGCACTTGTAGACCGGTTTAATCGCATCTACACAAACTCACACACCTCAATTTATGGATATCAAAGTAGCTTTAATTACCAAACTTTACGCCCCCAACTTTATTCCGAATATGATTCAATGGATACAGATGCTATCATTGCTTCTGCCCTAGATATTTTATCTGATGAAAGTACTTTACGCAATGATATGGGTGAAGTGCTTCAAATTCGTAGTTCGGATGAGGATGTACAAAAAATTCTATACAATTTATTCTACGATGTATTAAATGTAGAATTTAATTTATGGCCTTGGATTCGTAACATGTTAAAATATGGTGATTTCTTCTTAAAATTAGAAATTGCTGAAAAATTTGGTGTATATAATGTGATCCCTTACAATGCATTCCATATTGAAAGACAAGACGGATATGATAAAGACCACCCAAATTCAGTCCGTTTCCGCTTTGATCCTGATGGTATTGCATCCCCATCTAATTATGGTTATTATAATGTACCTAATTCAGGCAATCAAGCAAATTCTATTTTCTTTGACAACTATGAAATGGCTCACTTCCGTTTATTAACGGATACTAACTTTTTACCTTATGGTAGATCATATTTAGAGCCTGCTCGTAAGCTGTTTAAACAATATACCATGATGGAAGATGCGATGTTAATTCACCGTATCGTTCGCGCACCCGAAAAACGTATATTTTATATTAATGTTGGAAATATTGCACCTGCTGAGGTAGAAAACTTTATGCAAAAGACAATCTCCAAAATGAAACGTACTCCATATATTGATCAACAAACTGGTGATTATAACTTGAAGTACAACATGCAAAACTTACTTGAAGATTTCTACATCCCAGTACGTGGAAATGATCAAGCAACTAAAATTGACAATTTAGCCGGTTTGCAATGGCAAGGTATTGAAGACGTTACCTATTTACGTGATAAATTATTTGCTGCCCTTAAGGTTCCTAAAGCGTTTATGGGTTATGAAAAAGATTTAACAGGTAAAGCTACGTTAGCCGCTGAAGATATTCGTTTTGCGCGCACTATTGAGCGTATTCAACGTATTGTAGTATCTGAATTGACTAAAATTGCTTTAGTTCACTTATATTCTCAAGGATATCGTGACGAAAGTATGACAAACTTTGAATTATCATTAACTACACCTTCAATCATTTACGATCAAGAACGTATAGCGCTAATGAAAGAAAAAGTTGATTTGGCAGCTCAAATGATGGAAAATAAATTATTACCAACTGACTGGATCTATGAAAATCTATTCCACTTGAGCGAAGATCAATATGATGAATATAGAGATTTAATGCTTCAAGATGCTAAACGTAAGTTCCGTATTGCTCAAATTGAAAACGAAGGTAATGATCCATTAGAAACAGGAAAATCATATGGTACACCACACGATTTAGCTTCTCTATACGGTAGAGGCAGATATGAAGCAACTAACGTACCTTTAGGATATGATGAAGATGAGGATTTAGGTCGCCCTGAAGAAAAAGTAACTAATAAAAATACCCAAGATAATGCATTTGGAAAAGATAGAATTGGTTCAGACGGTATTAAAAAAGATGGAGATGAATCAAGTTCCATTAAACCCCAATATAAAGGTGGTAGTCCATTAGCACTTGAAACTAAAGGAAAACCAAACCCAAATAAGAGAATGTTTAACGATATCAAAAACCAACATAAACAAATGATTTTTGAATCAGACATTAAGGGGAATTCATTATTAGATGAATCTCAAATACGAGAGTAAGAAAATTTTATATATTTATAAATAAACAAATATTACAGAATGCAAGTTAAACATTCAAAGTATAAAAACACGGGCATCCTCTTTGAACTTTTAGTTCGACAGATTACTACCGATACATTAGATGGTAAGGATTCCCCGGCAAAAAATATACTAAAAAAACATTTCGTTAAATCGGAATTGGGTCGTGAGTACAAGTTATATGAAACTTTGTTGAAAAAAACTTCATTAACTGAAGGTAAAGCAAACGTAGTAGTTAGTACTTTAATTGATTCTTCTAAAACATTAAATAGAGGAGCTATCAAACGTCAAAAATATAACTTGATTAGTGAAATTCAAAAACACTATGATTTAAACGAATTCTTTAATCACAAGTTACCAAATTATAAAGTATTTGCTGCGTTTTATACATTAGTAGAAATGGCAAATGCTTCTCACAATACTGATCCTGAACAGGCTATCAATAATAAGGTAACTATTTTAGAGCATTTAACAGCTGCTCAAGTTAAAGTAGGTAAAGTTCGTGATGAAGTATTAGAAGAACTTCAAAATGCCGATAAAGATGTTCGTTTATTAGCATATAAAATGATATTGGAAAATTTCAATACAAAATATGACGAATTACACCCACGTCAAAAAGAAATTCTTAAAGAATTTATCACGTCTGTAGATAATACATCTCGTTTAAAAGATTTCTATACAACCAAAGTTGTAGAAATTAAAGAAGAATTAGCCAAATTGAACTCTAAAACCAAAAACGAAGCAACCAAAATCAAAATCAACGAAATCATTAATATCATCCAGGTGCCAGCTAAAAATGCTAAAATCAATGATAATGATTTAGTTGACTTGTTACAGTATTACGATTTAATCAATGAATTAGAAACTGTAAATGGATAAACTTAAAAACATAATTCGCAAAAAGCTTAAAGAAATGAACGCTACTAATTCTGGTGGTGCTACTGCTATTGCGGGTGATGGTATAGGAATAGCTCCTAAATACGCCTTTAAAAAAACAAAAAATCTTAAAGAAGGACCTGGAGCTACTTTAGGTATGGGTCCAAAAGCAGGACCTAAAGGTGTTAAAGACAATGCTTACGTAAAACAGTTTAAATATAAACTAGTACCTAAAAAAATTAAGGGATCCGGTTTAGAAGTTAAACAACTTTTTGAAGATGAAAAAACGGATGTTGAAAAATTTCAAGAAGAAAGAATTAATGAATTTGATCAAATCCAAGATGAATTAAATATTCTTATTTCTAACGCTAAAAATCAAACTATTGAATATTACCAAGCCAACCCAGGTAAATTTAGTATTTATAAACCAACATCAATGGCTTTAGAATATATAAAAAAAGCACAAAAACTATTAAGCAAATAAAATGAAAAAGACATTACAAGATCAGTATTTGTTAATCAAAGAAGGTAAAGGACACGTTGGTGTTTTCCTTACAGAGGCAAAACGTCAATTTCCAAATATCGTACGCAATGCTGCTACGCTTAATGAAGCAGTAGCATCACTTAAATCCAAAAACATTATCTCTGAAAATATATTTTCGGTAATGCCCGCGATTATGGATCGTCCTAAAAAAGAATCCTACGAAACTGCATTTGAAAACTTTTTAGCTGAAGCTAGAAAAGAAAACGAAGACGAGAAAGTTAAAGCAGAAGAGAAAAAAGTTTCTAAACCTGTTGAAGAAGATCTTTCCCATAATTTTGATTATTCAGATGAAAAAAATCCTGATAACTTGATTTTTGATCAAATTATGATGGGTTACTATGCTGAATTGAAAGATCCTAAAAACGCTGACAAAACAATGCAGCAATTAAAGGATATTGTATTTAAAAACTTGCAAAAAGATCCAATTTACTATACAAAAGATGGTCAATTTGGTGTAAAAGATTTAGGATACACAACAGAAGCACCTGGTTTAGGTGAACCTAAAGAACCAAAAGGTAAATACAAATCTTCTGGTTACGGTGATTTAAATGAAGGATTATTTTCTTCTAAACCTTTAGGGGAGGTTAAAGGAGCTAAAAAAGATATTAAAAAAGCTATTATAACATTTTTAAAAAAGAATACTAATCTTAAATCAATTGAAGGACTTACTGATAAAGACTTATTAAAAGCTCTTGAAGGATTTGCTCGTCATGGAAAATCTGAAACTGCTTCAAATGCTAATAAAATAGCACATGATCTTTATAAAACAGCTAAACCATTATTTGAAACAGATGAACCAGTAGACCCACTTGAAGGACTTGACGATAAGCTTATAAGTGGCTTAAGGGACGAAGGTGTTAGTATTAGTGTAATTCGTTCTATCGCTAAACTCGGAGGCAACGAAGGACTAAAAAAAGAACTTGATGATAGAAAAGGTGGTAATAAAGGTAAAGTAAACGATGTTCGTAACATGAGTTGGACAAAAGGCTTTACTGAAGAAGAACAAATATTACGCGAAGTAATTCGTGAAATGATTAATGCTGAATTAGAAGAAGCATATCAACTAGTAAACATTAATCCTGTAAAAGAAGATTTACGTGAAAGTGTAGAAAAAGATTTAGCTGATATCAACAAAGAAGCAGAACATGAAGTACTTCAAGCTAAATTAGATAAAATTGACGATTTAATCGATCATAGACGTTCAAAACTTGGTAAACTTGATGAAGATGAGGATATGAAAGCCTTAACTGACAAGAAAAAAGTAAAAGAACTTGAAAAAGACATTAAAAAACTAGAAATTGCTCGTAAAAAAATCGAGAAAATGATGTCAAAGTTTAAAGGCAAAAAAAAAGAAGTAATTGACGAAATGGAAGATGATGTCGATATTGCTCCTGAATATATTGAAGATGCAGATCAACGTCAAGATGCTGGCCAAAAAATAGACTCTATTGTTAGTACATATACTAATATGCCTTCTGACGAAAGTAATGATTTAGAAAACTATTTAGAAGATAGAGAAGACAATTACTAAGATGAGTAAGCAACTCTTAATAGAAACCAGACACTTTGATCCAAAACCAGTAAAATTGGTTGAAGGTATGAACAAAAGCGGTAACGTTTTTGTTGAAGGGATATTGGCTACTGTAGAAGTAAAAAATGGTAATGGTCGCTATTATAAACGTGAATTGTGGGAACGTGAAATTGATAATTTCATGAAAAAAATTCAAATGAAATCCACAGAAACATGTGGTGAATTAGACCACCCCGATTCGCAAGTAATCAACCTTAAAAATGCATCACATGCTATTCGTGAAGTATGGTGGAGAGGAGATGAAATTTATGGAAAAATAGAAATATTTTCCGACCCAGGTGATTTAGGAACTACCTCAGGACGTATTGCTGGAGCATTAGTTAAAAATGGTTTAATTATTGGTGTTTCTTCTCGAGGAATGGGTTCATTAAAACAAATGGGTGAGATAATGGAAGTACAAGACGACTTTGAATTACTTACTTGGGATTTAGTATCTAATCCATCTAACCCAGATTCATGGATGAAAAACGGTGCATTAAACGAATCAAGAACAACATATTTAAACGAATATGCTCGCACGAATTCAATTATTACCGAAATTTTATGTGCTAAAGGCACGTGTCCTATATTATAAATTTTGCAAACCGGTGAAAAAAATGACCCTCTTTTAGAGGGCTTTTTTTATCCTTGCGACTTTAATGATGTAGCGATATACATATAATACGAATATGCCACCCCCCTCATATCTTATGTGGCATCGATATAAAAAAATCTATTACGTTTCTCAATAAACGTACTTTCCCAACAACTTAATTTAGGAAAAATGGCAACAAACAGAGATTTGCTTAAAGAAGCAATCGCAGATGCTAAAGCTGTTAAAGAAACTGCTATCGCAAATGCAAAAGCTGCTCTAGAAGAAGCCTTCGCACCTCAAGTTCACGCAATGTTTGCCGCAAAACTTCAAGAAATGGAATTAGAAGAAGATCTTGAAGAAATGTACGGTGAATCTGAAGACAAAAAATCCAAAATGGAAGAAGAAACTTCTAAGCCCCATGGAAACATCGGAGCTAAAACCCCAGAAGGAGAACCTTTAGGATTTCTTGAAGAAGAAACAATGGAAGAAATTGATTTGGAAGAGCTTTTACGCGAGCTAGAATTAGAAGAAGAGGAAACAGTAGAAGGCCTTTACGAAGCTGAAGAAGAAGAAGAAGACATGGAAATGTCTGATGAAGAATCAGAAGAAGGTGAAGATGAAGGTGAACCACTTGACCTCGAAGACATGACAGATGAAGATCTTAAAGACATCATTGAAGATGTAATTAAAGATATGATCGCGTCAGGTGAACTCGAAGCTGGTCACGAAGGTGAAGGCGAAGAGGAAGAAGAAGTAGAAGATGAAGATGAGGAAGAAATCGACTTAGCAGAACTTTTAAGAGAAATCGAAGAGATGGAAGACCTTGAAGAAGGTGATGATACAATTGATGAACTTTTTGGAATTAAACCAGGTGCAGTACGCCGTTTAGAAAAACAATTCCCAGAAATTGCAGCTAAACTTATGAACGCTACATCAGATGAAGAAAAAAATAAAATCTTCAATGATGAATTACGTGCTGAAGGTCCATTTAGAAAATCTTATGATGACAATTTCCAGGCTCATCGTGCTGATGTTAGAACTTTAGCAGATTTTTTCAAAGTAAAATCTCTTACTAAAACTGGAACAGGTGATCTTGGATTTATTCAAACTGAAGCTATGAAAGATGAATTAGATGAAGCTCTTTCAACTATCGAAGCTCTTAAGTCTGAATTGAACGAAATCAACTTATTGAACGCTAAACTTCTTTACACAAACAAAATCTTCAAATCTAAAAATTTGAACGAAAACCAAAAAGTGAAAGTGTTAAGTTCGTTTGACAAAGCAACTACAGTAGGTGAAGTAAAAATGGTATTTGAAACTTTAAACGAGGGTATCAAAGTTAAAAAAGAAACCATTAAAGAAAACCTAGGTAGAGCTTCTAAAGCAACAATTACACCAGTAGCTAAACAACCAATCGTAGAGTCAAACGATGCATTCTTACGTATGCAAAAATTGGCAGGAATTATTTAATTTTTAAACAAAAAACAAAAACAGAAAATGTCAAACATTAATTCTCTTTTAGAAAGTGCAGCATCTGGATGGAAAAACATGCAGAGTGATGCAGCTCGTATGGCTTCAAAATGGGGCAAAACGGGATTATTAGAAGGATTAGGAAGTGAAGTTGAGAAAAACAACATGGCTTTAATCCTCGAAAACCAAGCAAAACAACTTGTTATTGAGCAATCTTCTACAAACGTAGGTGGTGCTAACTTTGTTGCAGGACAAGGTGAGCAGTGGGCTGGTGTAGCTCTTCCATTGGTACGTAAAGTATTCGGTTCTTTATCATCTAAAGAATTCGTTTCTGTACAACCAATGAACTTGCCTTCTGGTCTTGTATTCTTCTTAGATTTCCAATATGGTGCTTCTAGCAAAGCTGCTCCAACCGGCCCATTCGGACCTGGGGGTGACACTTATGGTGCTACTTCATCTTTGTATGGTGATACTAATCCTGCTAACGGTGCAGACCCTACTAATGGTTTGTATGGTGCAGGTCGTTTTGCCTACTCAATCAACCAATTCTCAGCTTCAGTAGCTACAACTCGTACAGTTGCGGTTTGGTCTGATGTTGATTATAACTCAGATTTGTCTGCTTCTATTGCAGCAGGTGATTATTCAAAAGTTACTGTTACTGTTGGTACTAGTACTAATGCTGTACGCCCTGACTTTAAAGGTGTTAGAGCATTTGTATTAGCTTCAGGATCTGCTACTACTCCATCATCTGTAGTATATAGTAATTTATTGCCTCAATACACTTCTACAAATGGATCTTCAACAGTTTCATTTATCTTTTCAGGATCTGCAACTGGTGCAGGTGGTGGAATCCCAGGTACTGGTTCAGCAACTACTAACAACCAATTATTCTATAACCTTCAACCAATTGACAATAATAGAGGTGATTTTGAAGATAATAGTGGTGCTGGATATGCTAACGCTGAATCTACATCAGCTGATGCATTAGCTATTCCACAGATTAACATTCAAATGAAATCTGAAGCTATTGTTGCTAAAACAAGAAAATTGAAAGCACAATGGACACCAGAATTTGCTCAAGATTTAAACGCATACCAATCTTTGGATGCTGAAGCTGAATTGACTTCAATCATGAGCGAGTACATTGCATTGGAAATTGACCTCGAAGTAATCGATATGTTAATCCAAGATGCTTCTGCTGCAGATGAATATTGGTATGCTCAATCTAACCGTGTATTAAATGCTAGTAAAACTGGTTATGATGATGCTAATTTTTATAATACACAAGGTCAGTGGTTCCAAACTTTAGGTACTAAAATGCAAAAAGTTTCTAACAAAATTCACCAAAAGACATTACGTGGTGGTGCAAACTTCCTTGTAACTTCTCCAACTGTAGCAACTATCCTCGAATCAATCCCAGGATTTGCTTCTAGCTCTGATGGTGATGCAACTAAAGCTAGCTATGCATTTGGTATCCAAAAAGCAGGTCAAATGAACAATCGTTACACAGTTTACAAAAACCCTTATATGACTGAAAACTTAATATTGATGGGTTATAGAGGATCTCAATTCCTTGAAACTGGTGCGGTATTTGCTCCATATGTACCTCTAATCATGACTCCATTAGTGTACGATCCAGATACATTTACTCCACGTAAAGGTCTCTTAACTCGTTACGCTAAGAAAATGATCCGTCCTGAATTCTTTGGTCGTATCTTTGTTAATGATTTGAACACTCTATAAGAGTAACGGTCAACCGAAAATAAAGAGCCTCGCTAAAAGCGGGGCTTTTTTGTTTTTCTAATATTTATTAACAAATATAGTTATATGACAGATTTTAATAGAACCCCTGAAGCGCAAGAGGTGTTTAAAGCAAAACGCAAACCAAAAGGTCCTATCAAATTCAATATTTCATTGAATGAAGAACAAAAGTCCGCTAAATTTAAAATTTTACACAATACAGTTACCATATTACGTGGTAAAGCGGGTTCTGGTAAATCTTTATTAGCTGCTAATGTTGCTCTCGATTTGTTATTTAGTAGGGAAATTGAAAAAATCATTATTACTCGACCAACTGTAGTAGCAGGACAAGACATTGGATTCCTTCCAGGTGATGTAAACGAAAAACTTGCCCCATTTACG
>Ga0194118_10005083_pt1 | contig 13953 bp, 12 predicted proteins | sample TA2MahsurfametaG_2_FD_148662 | JGI IMG/M metagenome (GOLD analysis project Ga0194118, IMG submission 148662) | Freshwater microbial communities from Lake Tanganyika, Tanzania - TA2015013 Mahale N5 surface | ecosystem: Environmental > Aquatic > Freshwater > Lake | place: Tanzania: Lake...
GTGCGACCAACAATCATTAACCGTGTAGAGAATCTCTTACGCTTGATTAAAGGTCTCAAAAATATGAAATACAGAAGGGTACGAACCAATACTAAATTAATAAGACCTGAAAGGAGAAGAGTAATGAATACCGTTCGAGAGAAAGACGCGCGTGCGACGAACGAGAGAAAACCCAAAGAGAAAAAATAAACAATTGACCGTTTGATGAGGCTTTGCAAATTCAAAATAAATAAACTATCGTGATTTAAACTATAGATTCCGCTTAAACCAAAAGTTAACAACCATCCAAGAACGACTACACCAAGAATAAGTTTGTAATCGAAAGCTGCAATAGAGGGTTGCCCCTCGGATTCAAAGAGAGAGGAACGAAATCGAAAGTTATAAGAAATAACAGCAGCCGATAGAAGTGCCAGGGCATCAACGACAATTAGCGCCACACTGATCGTAACCTTATGCGACCTCAACTTCTGCAACGTAAGGGCCTCAACCACGCTTAGATTGTATGAGACTATTAACCCAATCTAAATACTTTTTTCTTCCGACTTCCGCACCAAGATTGTTTCTCGCAAATTCGAGACCTTTAGACGCCAGGCGTTTCCTCTTTTCTGGATCCTGACTTAAGTCCTCTATGGCCCGGGCGAGAAGGGACGGTTTTCCGGCCTCCACGAGTTCGGCAATTCCGTCCAAAAACTTCCACGTTGCCCCTCCTCGTGGTACCGCAGCCAATACTGGGCGCTCGCTGTACAAATACGAAGTTAGTTTGCTTGGTAGACTCATCTCCATCTGAGTGCTTCGTTCATTAACTAGCAATAAGTCTGCCGCAGACAAAAGAGCTGAATACTTATCATCTGCAACCGCCGCCATAACAGTGATATTTTCAAGTCCGTTACATAATATTCTCAAATTTGCCTCTTGATTACCGTGACCTATCAGATAGATTTTTAACTTTGAGTCACTACTGAGCCTTTTAGAAGCCTCAACCACATTCTCTAAGTCCTGCTTTGCACCCATGTTGCCCGTATGGACTAGGACAAATTCATCACTTTTCCACCCGAAGCTATTCCGTGCTACATCTCGGTTCATGACCACAATTTTTCGTGCAGAGTAATTCGATATCTCCCATACTTTTGTTGAAGAGACTCCTGAACTCGTAACTACATCACGCATTGCAGGCGAGACAACCACCATCGAATCCGCCGCCTTAAGCACCGATCCCTCAACAGCGCTTGCAACGTTAGAAATTAAGGCACCACCACGAAGTCCTGACTGCCTGGACCCAGCACCAGATAGGTCTTGCACGATCAAACCAAACGGGACTGCAAGCCGCCCCGCGATTTTCTTTCCTACTATCCCGGCTGCCACAACAGGGATACAAGCGATAACTACATCAAACTCATTATTTCTAAAGCGCTTTGAAACTCGCTTTAGATTCCACCACAACGAAATCTCAAAGCGCACCCTGAGTAACGCATTCATTCTTGATGGCACAAAGTGCTTTGCGCGAATAATCTCCACTCCATTATTGGTAGCGACGCCCTCACCAAGATGGGTAAACTCTTTAGGGATCTTCCACCATGGGTAATGAGGCAAACTTGTTAAAACAGTTACCTGGTGCTTATTGGTTTTTAACGTCTCTGCTAAATCTGTATTGTAAAGAGCGATACCAGTTGGTTCTGGCCAGTAATTAGTCGCGACTAAGAGAACACTCATAACTAACTACATCAAACCGCTTCTAAGCTTGGTGAGAATATCTAGTTGTAGGAGTTGTCCTTTTTTGGTCTTGATTCCGCGGAAAACATCTACAACTTCATGTCCGTTATTGGAAAGCTCCATGAGAATTGGTAGGAATGTGATTTCTCCTTCATACAGGGGAGTAATGGATACTTCTAAGTAGCACAAGGGAATCTTGGATAACGATTGAGAAGCACCTTTCAAAACCTCGGCCTCGAAACCTTGCACATCAAGTTTTAGTAGAAGCTCTTGTGGTCGGATTCCTAAGATTTCTAATTCCTTATCAATTGTAGAAATTGAGATTGTCTGTTGTGAAACGGTTGTAGAACCTGGAAAATTTTCAAGATGAGTAGTTCCCATTTTAAGTAACGATGAACTTAGGCCATCATTACCACTTATGTTGATTGAACGCACAGATTCCTCTGCACCCAAGCCCAGTTGAAACGCTTTCCACGGTTGATGTCGCCTTATCGTCTGGGACAATAATCTAAAAGTCTCACTTACGGGTTCGTAGGAAACGATTTGACCCTGAAAACCGTACCTGCGAATATCAATGCCAAACTGACCAACATTCGCCCCAACGTCCAAAACGCTAGAGACACTTGACTCTTTCAAATTTCGAACAATTGATGTAAACGGTGAATCTACTCCCGAGATCATTCTTGATGAAAATTCTCGCACAGATCGCGCAAAGGGATTCCTGCGAAGTCCCGCTTTAATTCCCATTAAGATTTGTCTCCAGTTCCAAAAATATTTCTCTAGGCCCGTGCCGCTAGTGTTGAGTGTAAGCTAGGGAAGTCACTAAAGCCTTCCATCTAAGTGCAATTTTTGACCAGTCTAATGATTTTTCTACTGCCTCAAATGCCGCCTCTCTATACTTAATCTCATCACCCTGCAAAACTTTCATTATTCCATTCGCCACCGAGATCGGTGTTAGGTCATGAATAACTTCACCTGCATGGTGTTTGGCGACGATGTCTGAAGTTCCGACGAATCTCGATACTACACATGGCAATCCTGCGCTCAGTGCCTCTGCTACGACAAGGGCGAAATTATCATTTTCTGATGGAAGTACTAGGAGCCTGGCAGTTGCGAATAATTCTTGCATTTTTGAACTATCAATCCAGCCGTGAAATTTAACATTACTTTCCAGTTTCAAGGAGGAAACAAGACGTTGCAGCTTCTTGACTTCATTTGAATTTCCAGAACCTGCAATATCCAATATCAGGCTGGGATATTGCTCTAGAACTTGAGGCAAAGAGGCTATCAATAGGGGTAGATTTTTCTTTTTGTCAAAACGCCCGCTAAAAATTATTCGTAAATTTCTATCACCACCCGGCAACGTTGACAGCGAATTTTCTCTTGAGACAGTCATCGTCGATCCGTAAGGTAATTGACATACCTTTATCTGAAGGCCGGGATTCAAGTCGGCTTTCTCGCTCTCGCAAGTAACTATTATTGCGTCCGCTTCACGTAGAATTCTAGAAATTAGAAGCCATTTGGCTAAAGTTTTTATCAGCTTGCTGTCGGATTCGTGATATTTCGTCAAAGACCCGTGAGGTTGAACTGCATACGGAATTCCGTTTTTCTTTGCATACCAGTAACCGACAAGTGTGCTAAAAGTGTATATTTGATGAAGAACGATAAAATCTGGCTTCGACATTCGAGAGAGCGTTCTATGTAAACCTTTTAATGAACCCAACCCGTAATTACTTTGGAACCTAGACGTTGTATAATTAAACTCAACACCAATTGACCTTAGATCTAATATCTGTGGTGAGTTTCTTGTCAATTGAACTTCTGTATTTCCAGTAGAAACGATTTGATTCTTAATTCCATATTTTGTCAGGAATTTTGCGATCATAAAAATGCCTATAGGAGTCCCACCCTGTGAAGCGTCCAAAGAAAAGCAAAAGTGGCAAATACGCAATTAATCCAACCTTCTTGTCGTACCGTTCATTTGCTCGAGCCAAGAACATGTCTCTTCAACTGCTATCTCAAAAGCAATTGGTGAAGGTCCTAAAAGTTCTAAAGTTGCCTCAAGCGGCGATGGGTTCGAAGTCACTAGATTGCGGTATCTACTTCTGTATAAAGGAAATTTAAAACCGAATTTATTAAGGCGTTCGCCAATTTCACTTATGATGTATAAAACAATTCTTGGAATCTTTCTCATCTTTTTACCAGTAAGTCGAGTTACAAAAGCACTAACCCATTTTTCCTGATGAATATTCTCATCTGCCAAATAAAACACCTTTTTATCGGTGAAGCAGTTTTCAATCTCTAATAGTCTAGCTATTTGCCAGGCTGAATTCTTTACATACCCATACGCCTTAATTGTGTTGTCCCCTTTAGGGTGTAAGTACCGTCCTTTTACAATCTGCATCCATAATCCATCTACTAGAATAGGGTGCCACGATCCCCATATTGTAGTCGGTCTAATTACTGTCCAATTTGAGCTACGTAATAACTCTTTGGTCATTTTTTCTCCCAGTAGCTTACTTTCACCATAGAAACCGTATGGTTTCAGTTCATTATAGTTTTCCGAATATGGATAGCCTGGGGAATTAACATACTGCGTAGAGGTAAATATGAATTTTTTTAAGTCCGTCAATGAATTTGCAGTTTCAATTAGATTTTGTGTGCCCTTTAAATTCAACTGAAAATCATCTAGTGACTCTGCATTCTGAGTCGTCGTTGCCGCGAGATGAACAATATAATTTGGACTGAAAGCATCCATATAGACTTTAAGAGAATCTCTTTCTAATAATGAAACATTTGTCCATACGTTTAGATTTTTACTATCAAGGGGTTGTTTAATGTCAAGATTAAAGACCGTATAACCTTGCTGACAAAGCAATTCAACAAGGTGAATACCGATGAATCCAGAACCACCTGTTACAACTACACGTTTAGCAGTCATGCTATAAGTCAGAGCATATACTAAAGAAATCTAGACTTCTAATCTGTGGGGGCGGAGATACAAACTATGTGTAGTCAAATTTGAGAAGTGTCAAGAGTGCCTCAGTCTTTGACAAGCGCTTATTTTTGGCGGGTGGATTAGCGACCTCGAGAATTCCAAAATTCTTGCGAATGCAGATTGCTTTCTGCTAACTTCGGAAGATGAGAATTTTGCAATTGCGGCTGGAGAAGCTCTTGCTGCCAGATTGCCCTGTATTCTATCTCGTCACGTTGCACTTGCTGAATTTGTCTTGAAATATTGCGCAAGAAAGTTTCTTTCGAATTTGACTCAGCGGTACATCGCGATTGCAGTAACGGAAATGTTCAATTCAGTTCCATCTGAGATGCACCGGCGCGCTTCTCAGTCCAGTTTAGAGTTCACGTGGGAAATAGTTCTAGTTAAGCGGGAACTCGAGATTACATCTATAGTAAGAGACAAGAAATGAAAATTGCTTTAGTGACTTTTGACTTCAGTGCAGAGCGATACGGTGGAGTCAACAGTGTTTGTTTGAAAATCCTAGCAGCACTGAATAATACAATGCGGTGCGAAACTGAAATCATTTCGTTTGCGAATTCAAAGAGAAACTCCAATTCAGTGAGTTTGTGCGATCCTAAGACTTTCCGAAACAAACGTATAAGTAGTGAAGGTTTTTTTCACGGCACTCCTGTGACAAAAATTGGGTCAGTGGGTTCCGAAATGGAATTTATGCGATATCGAAAAAGAAGAGAGCTGACAAAATTTTTCAATCAATTCGATTTAATTATTGTTGTCACCGGTATTCTACAATTTGCCAATATTATTCCAAAAGTCGCCGTACCAGTATTTGTTCAATTCGCGACTCGACTAAAATGGGAACGTAAATCACAATATTCCCAGATGCCCAAAATTAAACAGTTTGCACTTCGAACCCAACTGCCATTTCTAGCATTTCAAGAGCTTCGAGTTATTCGCTCCAGATTCCAACTTCTTCCAGAAAATTCGATGATGCACTTATGGATTAGTAAAAGATCGAAGCGTGAACCATTGATTTGGTATCCAGGCTTAGAAGCTCCTCAGGGATACTCACAGAGGAGCACCGATAATCTCAAGAAAGCTCCGTTTATTTCTGTTGGCAGGTTCGGGGATAGGCGAAAAGGTTGGGCGCGATTGATAGAAGCTTATAAGGTGGCCTACAAAGCAAAAGGAAAATTACCTGATCTCATTTTGATTGGTTCAGGTGAGTTAGTTGACATTGATAAAGGCGTTTTAGAGGAGATTCAAAGTCAGTACCCAATAAGAATATATTCAAATCTTTCCGATGCTGAGCGCGATAGCCTACTCTGTAAGGCATCGATATTCCTGCAGGCATCTTTCGAGGAGGGGTTAGGTATAGCAGCCATAGAAGCAATTAGCTTCGGCCTACCAGTTCTCGCTTCAGATACACATGGAGCTCGAGAATATGTTGTAAATGGAAGCAATGGATTTCTAGTTCCACAAGGGAACGCGTTTACATTGGATTTCGCAAAAGCATTATTGAGAACATATGATTCAAATCTTGGGGAGATGAGTCAAAAATCAAGAGAAATCTTTGAAAAAAAATTCGAAAGAAAAGTCTCAGAATCTAATTTGCACATGATTTTGAGTCTACCTATTGCCTAGATATCTTTAGTGTGAATCTAAACTTTTTGCTTGCGTCTAGTGTTCCTTGTCAAGTTTATGCAAAGGCTGAGACAAATCCACACTTGCAATGAAACCGAACCTTGACCTGTCAAAGAGCCCACCATTAGGTTGGTGAAACATGCGGACAACAGCAAGTAGATGAAATCCTTCTTTTCTGTTTGAGAATTCTTAACTTGAATGTGAATAAAAAGTGGTAATGCCCAACGTAACACTATGATTGCAATACCTAATATAGATCCAGCTTCAACAATGATCCTTGTAAGATCATTTTCAATCCAAACTGATCTGTTTTTAGCGAAACCGATAGAGACTGATGAGTAAGAACTCAATCCCTGGCCCCAAAGTGATTCTCCAATGTCCTTATACCAGCCAAAACTCTGATTGAGTATTCTATTAATGGTATTTTCTTGAGCTAACGCTGCGCTGATTCGATTAGCAAAACTTTCAAGAACCCAACTAAAACTAAATCGCAACAAAACAAAAGCCAAACCAAGAGCGATAATAATGCGAATAACTAGACCTAATGCCCCTAAACGGCTTTGTTCCCTTAAAGATCTTCTTTTCAGATAAACTAATGTCAATATAATCAATGCGAGATTTATGAAAACAGTTCTACTACCAGACAGTAAGTACAAGAACCCTAATTGAAATAAATTAATGGATCGCTTCATTTTAGTCTCTGACTCAAATTGATAAATTACAATTACTGATGCAACACTCAAAAAAGTGGCATATCCAGTGGGATGGGTAAAAGTTCCAAGAGCTCTTAAGACGTTGCCATCTGTGGTCATTGCCTCACCGCCAGTTAATGGAGATATTCTAAAAAACTCCAAATTTCCAATAACTTGTAAAGCAACAAGAACGAAATTGATTGGGATTGCAATTTCTATAGAACGAATCAGCGGTTGAAGTAACTTGCAAGGCTCCGAGTTAAATCCTATGAAAATGATTGTAGGTGCCATTCCATACAGAATTAATCCAGTAAATACAACCTTCAAATCAATTGACCGAAACAAATAGTGCATTGTCTGAAAAGTAAAAATCAAAATTAAGAAAAGTAATAGAAATACTCGGATTGTCTGCGCTGATTTGAAAATTGGGCGAGCGACGAGAAAATAAGTAAAAGCAATTAGAAAAGGCAGTAGATAAAGCACATAGTTTAGCTGTGGTAAGAGATTACGAAGTATTCCAGAGTACAGCCACAAAAAAAGTAGCCCTTCCCAAGCGAAGCGACTTTTCATATATTTCGATTATAAACCATATCCTAGAATATGTTTAATAATTCCAAATGTTCATCTTTTGATTCAAACTTATGAGTGCATTATTCATGTGCTCTCCTCACGCGGGTAGACGTTTTCTATATGCTTCTACAACTTCATATGGTGCGCATGTATATGAGAGTTCATCTAGCAATGATTTCAATGAGATATTTGCACTATAGGCAAAAAAATCAACTCTTAACTACAATTCCGCTTGCTCGAATTTAGTTGAAGTTATCTAGAAATCAAAGTGCTAGTAATTTAGTTAATCGACACTTTAGTTTACGTATTCGGCAATTTTATCTGCCATTGGGAAAAAGAGTCACTAGGTCACCTGCGACAAATTTTGAAGTTACTTTCCTTAGCAATCGGCAAAGGCCAGCAAAGGTGGTAAGATATAAATATAAATGTGATAACTAACTAGTAAATTCCTAAAGAGTCCAGAATAAATCCGGAGAAAAATTATGATTCGCCAAACCCAGACCGATGACGGAATATGTAAAAAAGAAAACTTTTAGATGTTGTGCCAGCGTCCGGCTCTGTCGAAACTTTTAGAAGCCAGAGTCTAGAGAGATATTAGCTCCACTCCGGTTTAGTCTTGACAAAAAAGAATCAAGAGACTTACTCAATAGCGTAATGTCATGCAAAGGTGCGGCGGGTTCACTTTTTTTCTCTTGCAATATCTTCCTTACGAACAGATCGACATTCATATGATCAACTATGTGGAGTCTTGGATCAGAAATCCATTCAGTCAACCCCACATACCTTGTTGCAAATACGTTTGTTCCCTGCGATAAAGCTTCGTCAACTGCCAATCCATATGACTCTATCCCCGGTACAAGTAATGCAAAACTTACGCTCATTAAGTCCAAAAGCTCCCTGTGAGGAATGTTTCCAATATAATTCACAAAAGGTTGTTTTTTTAGCCAAATAGTAGTCACTTCATTGAAGGTACCGACCACATCGATCGTTACTCGCATTTTTTGCGCAACCTCAACAGCGATATCTAATCTCTTATCAGGATTAGATCGCCCCACGTAAAGAAAATTCTGTCGAGAGCTACTTGAAGTTCTATTTGTATTGCGTGTTCTTGAAGGATTCGTTAGGGGATGTACAAAGATTTGCGTTTTTGGAATTCCTAGAAACTCAAGTGAGTCTTTGGCCACCCTTGAATACGTAACTAATCCTCCAAACGCAATTAATTCCTTCTTGTTTGCGGGAGTTGTTCTTTTAGTAAGTGAAGTAGAGTTCAACATGTAAGGGGAAATAGGTATTCTGAAAGAATCAATAAACTCTTGTGTTATCCAACGAACTTCAAGCAAGGTCATTGGTCGCAACCGCGGTTCTACACAATCCCAAAAGTCCGAAGGGACTATGACGAGATCATGCGACTTAACTAAATTTGCTATACGCATTTTAAAGAATTTGCTTAAAAGCCAGTAAGAAAGATCCGATAAACCTGAAAAACTCGAATATCTTGAAAGCACAAGCAATTCCATTAATGCGCTTGAGCGATACTTAACGCAAAGATTGTCAACACCTACATATCGACTAGACAATTTGCTCGCTAATTTAGATGGTAATTGTGCGAATTTTCTATACTTCCTGGGTAAATTTAATAACCTTAAGACCGATAATTGGTGTGACGCAGAGATTTGTTGCTCCAAGAAAGTTTGCTGCCGATGTAGACTTACGTAAAGAACGCGCATAGTGTTAAATCATAGCAGGTTGCCTACAAGGAGAGAAAGTGACTTTTGTCGAATGGTCTCTTCAAAAAGGTGGTCGACTGTACCCAATTACTTTTTGTTCACAATTGGTACAAGGGCGAAGTTTTATCAATCCCTCTATATTTGTATTTGCAAGCAATAACGCACTACTCGTCTTTCGATCTACGGATTATCGGTACCTCAGACCAAATCAAAATTTTGAATCATTAACTTCTACAGCCGCAATTCAGTATCTCTTTTTCAAGAAGCATGGCAACGCCGAGCCTTTTTTTTTCGCTACAGTGAATTTGCAAACAGTCGAAAAGTCTCAAGTGATCCCGATTAAAATAACAAAAAAGATTCATGCTGATCTCCAAGTAGATAGAAATTTCAAAGCGACTACAATTGAGGATTTGCGATTGTCAATGGCTGACGAACGTATTGTTATGCTTGGGAATATTGAAATCGGTAGCGGTCAGCGCAGACCGATATTTCTCACAAGCGAATCTGCAAAGGTGAATCAAGAGAAAATCTCTTTGCAATGCGAATTTGTGATTGACTACGCGGGACTGCAACAAGTTGAAAAAAATTGGGTTCCTATAGAATCTGAGCGAGATAAATTTGTCAGGTTTCCATTTCCTGCTCAGCTCTCTTCATCAAGTGCCTTGTTAAATAGGGAATCCGTCAATTATGAGTTGTATCAAAGTAGTGGCGAAAAAATGATAGGTATGTTGGGTAGCACACAGTTGGCTCGTTTTCACAGTGGCTATTTGGCTTTGGTACACTCAAAGACGCTAGGAAGCCGTAAGAACAATCATCGTTACTGGCATAGAGTCTTTTACTACGACAAAACTTTTAAGGCTAAAAAAGTGTCAAAACCCTTTTCATTCTTAGGTTACGAAACCGAATTTTGCACAGGATTATCAATCTATGAAAACAACGTCTACCTCTCATTCTGCTGTAATGATGGCATAAACTTTGTTCTTGTTATAGATAGCTTAATCCTTTTCAACGAATATATGGTGGAGTTTTTGGCTGATGATTAGCACTCTGGAGCAACGATATATTAATGCTTTGATTTCTAATTCTGCCGAGGACTTATATGCTCTTTCGCTTGGATATTATTTGAATGGTGATTTGTCGGGTGCGGTAGCCTTAAGTCAATTATGCATTTCGTTGAAGCATCACGAAAGTACAGCCATTCTCGGAAAGTCCTTGATTGTCCTATCTAGGTGTCTTCGCGCTTCCGAACTCAAGAGACCTAAGTACCTGAGGCCGCTTTCTATAATGTTGTTGAAATGCAGACCTATTCCCTGGAAGGAACTTATGCAAGAGTTCTACGATCAGAATCTAAAAGAGCAAATTCTCAATTACACATGCACAATAGCAATTTTGCTCAAAATAGCCCTTATTGAGTCTCAGGGTTTTTTCCCAAGGCGCGTTCATTTTGATTCGGTAAAAAATCGTTTAGTGAAGGCTCTTTAGCCTAATGGGTCGCTTCAAACTTATTAGAACTAAATTGTCGAGATTGTTTCCCAATGCATCGCTGGTCATACTCTTGAGATTGATGATACTTGCTGTGAACTTGGTAACATCGTCAATTTTAGCTCGAATGCTAGATTACCGGGGCCGCAGTGATGTTGCTGTTCTCGTGGCTACCGTGGGAATTTCCATTACTTTGACGACAAGTGTTATCGGCGAGGAGATATTGAGGAGAAAGTATCACTCTGCAAAAGAACTAGAGTCTGAAAAAGTGCGGCTATCACCGTCAACTCTCGTTCTTGTTTATTCTGTGATGGTCCTTTGGATGCTAAATTTTACAGAAATCTCTTTGAATTTTATGTTTAGTTCTCTGTTTGTTCTATATATGGTCTTAGCCACAGCTAATGGTATTTTGATATCTGAACATTTGTGTATTCATGGAATATTGAAGATGCAGATTCTGCAGTTTGTTTACCAAAGTTCAATCTTTATGGGTTCATTCTCAATTTTTATTCTCGTCTCTTCAAGTGCTCAGAATTGGCTAATTGCAGTGATTGTCAGCGAATTTCTAACTTTGTTTTTGCTTGTAAGAAAAAGAAGAAATGTGACCCATTTGTTTCGGTTTCAGCTGTCAAGTTGTTTTGAAACTTTAAGGATTTTGGATCGAGAAGAACTTTTAGAGAGATTGTCAGTATATTTGGGTGCCATGCTCATACCGGCAATTGTTCTAATTCTGGTTACCCAAAATTCAAATGCTTCCTTAACATCTAAATTTGTGATTGCAATATCGATATCTACCTTGGTGTACTTACCACTTGGTGCTTTCTTTCCCCTTTTTATAAGTGAAGCAAATCGCTACAAGTTAGCTGTTGACAGGATCGGAATTAGAGAGATTATTTTTATTTTGTCACTTCTACTCATGTACCTAGCAGGCTTGAACATACTGTTTCAATTTTTGATTCCCATACTGTATGGAGATAAATACGAGGATTTAGTAAAGGAGTCTCTGGTAATAATTTTCTCTGGTTGTCTTCTTGGATGTGTAACGGCAATATCTGCCTATCTCCGTGGTCTTCGCGACTTTTTTGGTGGCTTCTGCGCAGTTGCAATCTCAATGCTGGTATTCACTTCTTTGATAATGTTTCTACCCGACACCATGTTAACGCTACGCTTGAGTCTGCAGTTCCTGATTTTAGGACTGGCTATGGGAGTTTGCTTTGGGGCATTTCGTGCATTAGTTAAACGAATTAGTTAGGTAGCGATTAATTTATGGTCAATATCCTGAATCATTTAATCCACGGTGATAACTATGAAATTCGAAAAAAGTGCTGACCCGAAATTTTCGTCAACTTGCGTTACAAAGAAAGACCTAAAAACAGACCCGCTTTTTAATCCAAAAAGAACGACAAATCCACTAGAGAGTTCGCAACCACATTTTGATTCTATGCCTCATCCTCATTCGAAACGCATTCTGTAATACTTGCATCTTGAATCTTCTGGAAATAGCAAAAATGTCTATCCATCTAACACTATCAAAAAAGCCGAAACTATAGTATTGCAAGAGTTCTTCATCAATCCACCAATCTTCAAACGGTTTCCATGTCCCGTCGCTATCTTTGACTCTTGGAATAGTTTGTAAATTACTTACAACGCACACGTAACCATTTTGAGTCAGAATCTGCGAAGCTTCTTGTTTTATGGCAAGGCTCTTGTCGCTTGCATATAGGTCATGCTCAAACGTAATCACAGAAAACCTATACTTCTTCAAAGGCAATTGTTTCATTGCCAATAAAGTATTTGTGGGAGGGTCTATGTCTAACTGCAAGTAATCAATTCGAGAAGGAAAACTGCGTAATTTAAGTTCCAACTCATAATTTAAATTGGTGGCGTCTCCCAAGAGCACCTCGTTCTTTCTATTATCATTAAAAAGGCCTACCATTGACTGATCAATATCAATTGAAAGTCCAGTCCATTTGTAACGTGTTTCTAGTAGGTAAGTGTTACTTCCCCTTTGGGGAAACGAACTACCGATCTCTAAGTAAAAACCGGATTCTTTGCCATGCAAAACGCTGAGTACAAAAGAGTCTTGCAGGGCCTCACCGTTACTTCCCGAGAAATGCCTGAAACGCTTCGTTGCGTCAAACTTTTGTGGCGCCATTAGACAATAGTAAACGGGTTGTCAGGAATTCAAACCGCTGACCCAGTGGAAATTGAAATAATCTACCCCACCTTGTTTAATTTCGCCTCACTCCCGGTAGTATTCCCTAACTAGAAATATCTCCTAAATAGGGGTGATTAATTGATCAGTAGGTTCACCCAGGGATGTTGAATCGGCGCTGGATTCTTTTAGCACGATTCCTAGGTCTTTTGATCAAAGAATGTAAGTATTAAGTTATGCGAGATATCAAGGGCCGGCTTCTTCTCTATTGCCAAATAATCTTGATGTTTACCACTATTTTTATTCCACCATCAATCAATTCAAGCTTACCTTGGCTTATTTTTGGTTTTTTTCTTTTGGTTTCATCAATAGTAGTTTTTGTACTTGCCAAGCAGAATTTGAGGGAGGCTTTTGATCCTCTCCCACAACCTAAAGAGAATGCCCCTTTTATTACTAATGGAATCTACGCACGAGTGCGGCATCCGATGTACTCCTCTTTTTTATTAGGAGCAGCTGGGTTCTCCTCGATAAAACAGAGTCTAGTTACATACATAACTACTATCTTGTTATATCTAATTTTGATTATGAAGTATCGACTGGAGGATAAACTTCTTAGAAGCACGGACTCCTGCTCTCATTCCCCGTTGGTATTAAATTTAGAGCGGTGGCGGTGGGATTTGAACCCACGGTTGTATTTCTCCAACACACGCTTTCGAGGCGCGCTCTTTGGGCCGCTCAGACACGCCACCGAGGATGAGGATACTCGAGAATTAGTCATTATAAATAAATTACTTCCTCTAGTTATTCGTATTTTTTACTACGTAAGCAGGTTACCCGAATTACTGTGAGATGAGTTAAGGTACAATGGGCGATTGAAAATTTTACTGCTCGTTTTCTCAATAATTTTCCTGTCCTCAGGGTCACCTGCCTTAGCAGTAGTAAACGGCTCTGAAATTTTAGACGCTGATATAACTAAGCCGTGGGTTGCTCAAGTTTATT